>Ga0256828_1000697_pt1 | contig 22009 bp, 24 predicted proteins | sample CV88metaG_FD_185993 | JGI IMG/M metagenome (GOLD analysis project Ga0256828, IMG submission 185993) | Hydrothermal vent microbial communities from East Pacific Rise, Pacific Ocean - CV88 | ecosystem: Environmental > Aquatic > Marine > Hydrothermal vents | place: Pacific Ocean: East Pacific Rise...
CTGCTTGGTTGTTTTGCTCTAGTGCTTGAACTCTTTGGTCTTTTTTAACAGCTTTTTTCTTTGTATCTTTTGTTTTTACTGAAGAGAACAAATCCTTAGCACTTTTTTTAGGAGTCTTTTTCTTAGGAACTATTTTCTTTGGTACCTTTTTTTTAGGTACTTTCTTTTTTGGAATAACTTTCTTCGGTGTTTTTTTCTTTGGTATTTTTTTCTTAACAACTTTTTTAGGTACCTTTTTCTTTGGTACTTTTTTTACAACTTTCTTTGGTATCTTTTTTTCTGCTCTTTTTTTAGGTACTACCTTTTTAGGTTTAACAACTTTCTTAGGAACCTTTTTAACAACCTTTTTTGGAGTTACTTTTTTTGGAGTTACTTTTTTTGGAATTATTTTTTTAGGGATGACCTTTTTTGCTACAACTTTTTGAGGTATACTCTTTGAGACCTTTGGTATAGCCTTAGATGTACGCTCAGTTTTTTTAGGAGTTTTTAAAGGAACAGGTGGAGCAACCAAGGGTGTTGGTTTATTTTTATTTGATGATTTATCACTTCTATTTAGAACTGTCTTATCACTATTGACTAAAGTAACCGTAACCCTATTTTCATTTTTCTCTACATAATTTTTAGCTTTAACTTGATGAATATTATAAAAAAAGAGAATGGTAAAAATCAATAACATATAAATTAAAAGGGCAGCAATACCCGAAAATACTTTTCCACGATTCATTATCTCTCCTTTCTATTTATCATAATTAATTAAATTCTATCGACTATTCGTGTAGAAAAAACTTTACATTATTGTGTAAGCAGTGAAACTTTTGTAAAGCCACTCTGTTTAACTACTTTTAATAAAAATATTACTTTCTCATAAGCTATATCTTTATCTGCATTAATAAAAATTACTTGCTTTTTATCAATATCTGCTGCTTTCAGTCTAAAAGCATCAGGAAAAGAATCTAATGTATAGGTATCATCTTTATAATAGACAGTTAACTCTTTATCAATTCGAATGGTTATAGACTTTTTATCTGATACAGCTGCTTTTTGAGAACCATCGGGAAGATTAATCTTCTCTTCATACTGCATAACAGGAATAGTAATCATAAATATTGCCATAAGTACCAACATAACATCAATTAATGGTGTAATGTTTAAATCAGGGGCTTCATCCCACTCATACATCACTAAGCCTTTTGAGATAAAATCAAGTCAGCTTGACTATCTAAAAGAACATTTAACTCATAGGCTTTTCTCTTTAATATCAAATGAAAAGAGTAAGCAAATGTTGCCACAGCAATACCAGCAGCCGTAGCCACCAATGCTTCAGAAATGGCTGGTGCGACTATAGCAATAGAAGATCCACCACTTTGCCCACCCAATTTTGAAAATGTTTCCAAAATAGCAACAACCGTACCAAAAAGTCCTATAAATGGTGAAGTAGAAGCAATAATAGAAAGAGCCGTAAGTCCTTTTGTCGCATCTTTTATCGCATCATTCTTTGCTACTGAAAATATGGACTTATTAGGAACAAGTACTTTTGAAAGATAAATAAAAAGTAAAGAGTCTTTCTCTACACTTTTAGAACGTCCCATGTATAATTTTTTTAAAGATTTTTCTTCCGTTGCAACTCTACTTTTTAATGAAAAATATCTATATATAAAAATCCAAAGTACAAGAAAGAGGTAAACAGAGAGTACAGCTAAAACAAAAATTGTAATTGCAGAACTCTTATCAAGATATGCGAAGAGGCTATCGAAAAGTCCCATATTTATTTCCTTTTTTTTCAATCTAAAAAATACTAACATATTTGACCTCACTAAAGGCTTGTCAATTTATATAAATAAATATTTTTCTAACTATGGCTTAAAATAACCCTTAGAAATGTTAAAAGAAAATATATAAATATTTTATATTAAATATTTATTTTAATATAAAATTTAAATAAATTAATTATATAAAGTACAAAAGAACAATAATTATTAGATTATATATGTATTTTAATATCATATAATATGAATAAGAAAAAAGCTTCTACCTAAAGAATATTCTCAATTTTTTTCACATTTTTATTACAACTTTACTGCTATACTAAATCAGGAAAAATTAATATCAATAATTAAATTCAGGGAGAATATTAAATGAAGAAAATAACCTATATCAATCTACTACTTTTAACATCCAGCACAATTTTTACAGCATGTTCAAGTAAAGATGTAAAACAAAAAAGTAGAGCTGAACTGTTTCAAATACAACAAGAACAAATTTCTCAATTACCAATGGCAAGAACCTATCCAATGGAAAATAGAACAGCCATGATGCAAACAAACTACAATGGTCCTGAAATACAACAAATAAATGTTATAGATACACCTCCATATGCAAATAACTACTCACGACAAGAAAACAATCGATACTTTCAACCAAGAGCACATACAACAGCCTATACAAACTATAGAAATAACTTTTATACACTAACACGTCAAATAGAAAATAATTCTAAACAACTATTAGGTAAAAAATATGTTTGGGGTGCTACAGGACCTTATAACTATGATTGTTCAGGTTTTACACAAAAGATATATAGAGATGCAGGAATCAATATTCCTAGAGTTTCACGTGAACAAGCAAGAGTTGGACAGTATATAAATTACAACAATCTAAGAAAAGGTGACATGGTATTTTTTGATACAAATAAAAAACGTACTGGTAAAGTTACACATGTTGGTATTTATCTTGGAGGAGGAAACTTTATACATGCCAGTTCAGGTGCAAAAAAAGTTGTTATTTTCAACTTTAATGAAAAAGAGTTCTATAAAAAGAGATTTTTATGGGGTAGAAGAGTAATTAGAGACAACTCACATATGGCTTCTTTATAAGCCATATCGTTATATTTATTTTTGCTGGTTTTATATTTTTGTTTCACCAGCAAAAGGTAATAAAGCACTCGCCCAAGTAAGACCACCACCAAAGGTATCGAGCAACATTAACTCACCCTTTTTAAGACGACCTGACTCCCAAATATCATTAATCGCCATAGGAATAGAAGCAGCTGAAGTATTTCCATATTTGCCAACGGTTAAAACTACCTGCTCTTCTGTCATTTTTAATGAATCACCTACAGCTTTTATAATTCTATAATTTGCTTGATGAGGAATAAAGTGAGGAATATCTTTAGAATTTATCTCATTTTTAGCTAAAATATCTTTTACATCTTTAGTAAGCGTTTTAACTGCAAGTTTAAAGGTTTCATTACCTTTCATTTGAACAAAGTTTAACCCTTGGTCTATAACTTCTTGAGATACAGGATGAACACAACCTGGAGCTGGGGTTACTAAGAAATCAGAGTAAGAACCATCAGCAGAAGCATGAATATCAATAAATGCTTCCGATTTATCTTCGGTAGCAGAGATAACTGCTGCCCCTGCTCCATCACCAAAAAGTATACAAGTGGTTCTATCTGTATAGTCTACAATCGATGAAAATTTCTCTGCACCAATAATAAGTACATGTTTTTTCATTCCCGACTCTATAAATGCTTTAGCTACTGTTAATGCATATACAAACCCTGAACATGCTGCAGAAATATCAAATGCCTGAACATTTTTTATACCCAGTTTATCTGAAATAATACATGAAGTTGCAGGCATATTGAAATAGTCTGGAGTTACTGTTGCACAAACAACTAAATCTATATCTGATGCTTCTAATCCTGCTCTCTCTATAGCAATCTTAGAAGCTTTTGTAGCCATATCACTGGTGTACTCATCCGTAGCTGCAATTCGTCTTTCAGATATACCCGTACGTTTTAAAATCCACTCATCACTGGTGTCAACCATCTTTTCTAAGTCGGCATTACTTAATACTTTAGAGGGAACATAAGCCCCAATGGAATGAAATTTTGCGTACATTATTTACCTTATTTATTTTGTTCTGTTAGTAACTTCTCTATGGCACTATTGACATTAGAATCACTATAAGTGATAGCTTGAAAAATAGCATTTTTAATAGCTTTAGAGTTACTTTTTCCGTGCGATATAATAGCACAACCATTCACTCCAAGTAAAGGGGCACCACCATATTCTGCATAATCTACCTTCTTTTTTAGCTTAGTGAATACTTTTTTTCTCATAAGTAGTGCACCAAACTTAGCCGGAATAGATTTTCTTATCTGATCTTTCATCAAAGTAAAGATGGTTTTAACAACACCTTCACTTGCTTTAAGAACAATATTCCCTGTATAACCATCACAAACGACGACATCTACTTCACCATTGAAGATATCTGAACCTTCAACATTTCCTTTAAAACCAGGAACATTTTGAAGCAGTTTAAATGCCTCTTTTGTTAAAGCATTCCCTTTACTCTCCTCCTCACCATTAGATAACAATCCAACAGAAGGGTTTCTAAGTCCTAAAACTTTTTGGGCATACACTTCACCCATAATAGCAAACTCATATAGATTTTTAGCTGTACAATCTGTAACAGCTCCAACATCTAAAAGAAGTGTCTTTCCATTATGTGCAAGACTTGGCATAAGTGTTGCCAAAGCAGGTTTCGAAATATGAGGTAATCTTCCTATACGTAGTGTTGCCAAAGCCATAGTAGCTCCAGAGTGACCAGCAGAAACAACAGCATCAGCTTTCTTATCACGTACCAACTCTACAGCTTTAAAAATAGAAGACTCTTTTCTCTTAAGTGCCTTGGTCGCAGATTCGCTCATGGCAATAACATCTGTAGACTCTACAATTTCAACTTGTTCAAGATAATATTGTGGAAGGTGTTGTAGTATCTGTTCTCTATCACCTACAAGTATAGGTAAGAACTTCTTTTCATCTAAGGCTTGAGTTACGCCTTCTATAATAGGTTCGGGACCAAAGTCCCCACCCATTGCATCAATAGCAATTCTAATCATCAGAACTACTTAATTATGCTTTAGTTGTGTTGTATTCACCAGTTGTCATGTTCATGTGGTGAGGCATTCTCCATGTACCATCTGCATCTTTTACAGGTCTTGGTAATGTCAATTTATAATGCGTTCTTCTTTTTGCTGCTCTAGTTTTACTGTGACGTCTTTTAGGTACTGCCATAATATTTTCCTTTGTTTATGTATTAAAATTCTTTTTCGAACTCTTCTTCATCATTTTCACATTCATTACAATAATGATATGAGTTTTGAACCGATGCAATTTCACTTTGAACTATAAATTCAAGATCTATCACGCCGTCAATAAATTCGATTATATCCAAATCATCTTTAGTCTCAATAACTTCATCACTTAATGTTAAATTAAGAGGATAGTTCATATTGTATTGATACTCCTTGCCACATCTGTCACAAGATAGTTCAACTTGACCTTTAAGGTTTCCCTCAAGTCTTAGTCGATGATAACCACTTTTTGCCAGTGTTCCTTCTAAATTAACGCCAGAAACGTTCAATTCAAAAGGCTTTTTTGTCTGACCAATTTTATCGTAAACTATTTTCATAGTTTATTATACAAGCTCTCTTTGTGCAAAAAAGAAGTTAATTTCATTAACTGCATTTTCAACTGAGTCAGAACCGTGAACAGCATTAGCATCAATACTCTCTGCAAAGTCAGCTCTGATTGTACCAGCTTCTGCTTCTGCAGGATTTGTAGCACCCATTAGGTCTCTGTTTGTTTGCATTGCGTTTTCACCTTCAAGTACAGTTACAACAACTGGACCAGAAATCATAAACTCTACAAGGTCTTTAAAGAAAGGACGCTCAGCATGAATAGCATAAAATGCTTCTGCATCTGATTGAGTTAACTGAATCTTTTTTGTCGCTGCTATTCTAAGGTTAGCTGCTTCAAATCTTGCAAGAATTTGTCCTACAACGTTTTTTGCTACTGCATCTGGTTTGATGATTGATAATGTTTGTTCCACGTTTTTGCTCCATTAAGCTTAGCAATTTCAACTATGTTGAATTACTACTAAAGTATTTTGAGCTGGAATTATATCAGAAAATAATTAAAAAATAGATTGTTTCTAGAAAAAGAGAAGAGAAATAAAAAGTATTGAGATAGGTGGCTAAAATAGCCCCTATCTCATAGAGTAAATTAAGACCTAGTCTTCAACTACGTCTGTACCTGGCTCTCCTCTGTTAGGAGAAAGAGTTAAACCTTCTTTAGGCTCACCCCATACAATACATTCTTCTGTTGGACATGCTTCAGCACAAGCTGGAGTATCAAAGTGACCTACACACTCAACACATTTGTCTTCGTATACGTAGTAAATCTCTTCTCCCGTTGGGTTATCATCCTCATCTACAATTGCTTCTGTTGGACATTCGTCAATACAAGCTGCACAGTTGATACAAGTATCTAAAATTTTTACTGCCATTTTTATTCCTTTTATATTTGGTTTACAAACTATAGCCAAAGAAAATTAAGAAATTCTTTAATACAGAATTTTTAACCCTACTTTTTACCCTAATTTGTACTATTTATTCACTTTTATACACAGTATAAATGAAAACAGTTATCACAATCATAAGTAACTATCAAGACTACTTAAAAAATGCTTTAATATCTTCCGTACGGTTTGTCATTTCCCAAGTAAAACCTTCATCTTCTCGACCAAAATGTCCATACGCTGCTGTCTTTTTATAAATAGGTCTTAACAAATCAAGCTCTTTTATAATTCCTGCTGGTGATAAGTCAAAAAGTTCTTTGACACATGCTTCTATTTGACTCTCTTCAAACTTACCTGTACCATGAGTATCAACCATTATTGAAACTGGTTGAACTACACCAATAGCATAGGCAATTTGAATGGTTACTTTATCTGCTACATCTGCTGCAACTAAGTTTTTAGCAACATAACGTGCTGCATAAGCTGCTGAACGATCAACTTTTGTAGGATCTTTACCAGAAAAAGCACCACCACCATGAGGACAAGAACCACCATAGGTATCAACGATAATCTTACGACCTGTTAACCCAGCATCACCTTGTGGTCCACCAATAACAAAACGTCCTGTAGGGTTAATATGGTAAGTTATATCATCAGATAACAATTCAGTAGGAATCACCTCTTTAATAACCTCTGTCATAACAGCTTCAGAAAGTACATCATGTGTAATTTCATCATCATGTTGTGTTGAAACAACAATAGTATCAATAGCCACGGGTCTGTCATCAATATATTTAACACTCACTTGTGCTTTACCATCTGGTCTTAAAAATGGTACTGTACCATTTTTTCTAACTTCTGCCAGTTTCGCCGTGATTTTATGTGCCAATAAAATAGGTAAAGGCATAAGTTCAGGTGTCTCTCTACAAGCATAACCAAACATTAAACCTTGGTCACCTGCTCCAATTTCTCCCGAAGATTGATCAACACCTTGGTTTATGTCTGGACTCTGTTCACCGATTCCATTTAAAACACCAGCACTTCGGTAGTCAAAACCAAATGCTGCATTGGTATAGCCTATCTCTCTAATTACTTCACGAGCAATCTCTTGCATTGGTGCATACTCTGAAGTTTTTAACTCTCCAGCAATAACACAGAAACCATTACTTACCAATGTCTCACATGCAACTCTAGCATTTTTATCTCTTGCTATAATATAATCTAAAATCGCATCAGATATCTGATCAGCCATCTTATCTGGATGCCCCTCTGTTACCGATTCACTTGTAAAAATGTACTCTTTTGACATATAAATTATTCCTTTTCCAATTATTTATTTAAAATTTTATCACAAAAACTAATAAATCATGTTTATTTAATTCGTTCTGCTAATTGCTCTGGGAGTAAGCCCAAAGATTCTTCAACCAACTTTGTATTACCATGAGTAATAAACTCATCTTCATACTCAAAAGTAGTCAACTCTATATCTTGAATTTTCTCTTCGCTTAACAGCTCTAAAATAGCAGAGCCTACACCACCCATTTTTACTGAGTCAGAAAATACAAACCATTTTTTATGTGTTTTAGCCAATGCCAATAACATCTCTTTATCCAATGGTTTTACAAAACGTAAATCTAAAATAGTAGGAGTGGAATCAACCAATTCTGCTACTTGTTCTGCTCTACCCACACCATTACCATAACCAATAAAAAGTATATCTTTACCCTCTTTAACAATGCGTGACTTACCCAATTCAAATGGAGTAGCATCGCTATCTTGAGAAGTAAACGCACCTCGTGGATATCTAAACGCACATGGAGTTGGAAAATCTTTTGCATACTCCATTGCCAACTTCATAGTGTTATCACTCGATGGTGCGAATATAGTCATATTTGGAATAGTTCGTAAAAAGGAAATATCAAACACACCTTGATGCGTCTCTCCATCTTCACCCACAAGCCCTGCTCTATCTATGGCAAAAGCCACGCCCAAATTCATCAGACATATATCATGAATAACTTGGTCATACCCTCTTTGTAAAAAAGTAGAATATAAGGCACAAAATGGTTTAAAACCCTCTTTTGCTAAAGGTCCCATAGAAGTTACTGCATGTTGTTCAGCAATAGCAACATCCCAAAAACGTTCAGGATACTTTGCCAAAGCAGCACTCATACCCGTACCACTTGGCATGGCTGCTGTCACACCAACAACTTTATCATCTTTGTCTGCCAACTCTACCAATGTTTCAGAAAAAATTGCTGTTGATGCTTTAGAAGCAGACTTCTTTGCTGAATCTCCTGTACTCAAATCAAAAGCACCTACACCATGCCAATGCTCTTTTCCTACACCCTCAGCAACTTCATACCCCTTACCTTTGGTCGTTTGAATATGAATAATCACTGGTCGTTTCATATCTCGTGCTAAAATAAGCGTCTCTTTTATAGAAGCAATATTATGCCCATCAATCGGACCTATATACTCCAACCCTAACTCTTCAAATAAAATTCCTGGAGTAATAAGATGAAAAGACTCTTCAAAACGTTTTGCCAGATAAGTTGCTCCATCAGGTAAAGTATCAAGCATCTCTTTTGTTTTTGCTTTAAACTTCTGATAAAAAGGAGAAGCCATCGTCTGAGACAAAACTCTGCTCAATGCACCAATAGGTGAAGCGATACTCATCTCATTATCATTTAAAATAATAATGGCTGGATATTTTCTATCACCCAACTCATTCATCGCCTCATAGACCATACCAGCTGACATAGAACCATCACCAATAAAAGCGATTGGAACTCGTTCATCTTGTTCACCTTTTAAAGCAATAGCTTTTGCTGCACCAGTAGCAAGTGAAATAGATGTAGATGAGTGTCCTGCCATGTAGTAATCATTATCTGATTCATTTGGTTTTGTGTACCCAGAGAGTCCTCCAAATTGACGAAGCGTATCAAACTCATCCCATCTATCTGTTACGAGTTTATGTGCATATGATTGATGGGAAACATCAAAAATAAAAGGGTTTTTCTTTGCATCAAAAACAGCATGCATCGCTACAATAATATCTGTAGCACCCAAAGTCGAGCTTAGATGTCCACCATTTTTACTCACTGTGTCAAGAATTTTTTGACGTACTTGGTCGGCAATGGACTCTAACTCTTCTATACTCTTCTCTTTTAAATCTCCAAACTTATTCATTATACTACCTTAGACAAAACTTCAAAGAGTCTATCATTTTGTTCTTTAGTTCCAATGGTAATACGAACGGCATTCAAGCCATAAGAGGCTAAGTTACGAATAATCACACCCTGCTTAAGTAAGTTATCAGAAATTTTTGTAGAGTCCATATCATCAGAGAAAAGATAGGTAATAAAATTCGTATAACTCTCTATATACTCAAAACCATTCTCTTTTGCAAACGTTTCATAACGTCCAATCTCTTCTGTATGTAAGGCAATAGACTCCTCTACAAAAGTCTCATCTTTACAAGCTTCTATGGCTGCAGCCAATGAAAGTGTGGTAATGTTAAAAGGAGGACGCATTTTATACAATTCATGTATAAGTTCTTGATTTCCTATACCATAACCAACACGCATACCCCCTAAGCCATAGGCTTTAGAGAATGTTCCAAGATATATAACATTTGAATAATTCATAATATCATTAGGCTCTATTCTGTATTTTTCATCTTTTGCAGCTGCGTACTCCATATAAGCACCATCGACTACTACTAAGGTATCTTCATCTATCGCATCAATAATCTTTAAAACATCCTCTTTACTCGTGGCATCACCAGTAGGATTATTGGGCGTACAGATATAAACTATTGTAGGTTTATGCTCTTGATAAGCTGTTATAAACTCATCTACTTTATGTTCATAGCTAGGAGTCCGTACAATCGTTGCACCCATCTGTTTTGCATAAATCTCATACATCGCAAAAGTCACTTTTGACATAAGAACCTTATCACCTTCACTCAATAAAGCACGAGAGACAAACTCTAAAACTTGGTCAGACCCAGCACCAATAATAATATTGTCATCAACAACATTAAATTTCTTAGAGAGTGCATCTTTAAGTTCAAACATAGAGTCATCAGGATACAAAAAAGCTTTATGTGCATTTTTAGCAATCACTTCTGCTACTTTAGGGCTACAACCTTTTGGATTTTCATTTGATGCAAGTTTTACAACATCCTCCGGAGATATACCAAATTCTCGCACCACCAACTCTATGGGTTTCCCTGCTTCGTAAATTTTTATATCTTTTAGTGCTTCATTAAACTTCATCATCATCCTTTTCTTTATATATCATCATTTTCTTTAACATAAGAACCAAGTACTTTTATAAGTCCTTCATGTTTTTCTATAATCTGTGCTACCTCTTTATCATCTTTATGTCCACTAAACTCTATAAAGAAAACAGAGACACCCTCTACAATATGTGACTTAATCTTGGTTAAATTGATGTTGAACTTTTCAAAATCATTTAAAAAAGAAACCAATGCTCCTGGAGTATTGGGTAAGCGTACCAACATAGATGTTTTGTCATCTCCAGAAGGTAAATTGTCAAAATTACTTACTATAAAAAATCGTGTTTTATTATCAGGACAATCTTCAATATTTTCATATAGTATCGGTAAATTATAAAGTTTGGCAGCCACATCAGCACAAATGGCTGCTGAACCCTCTTCATTCATAGCAAGTTTCGCAGCTTTGGCTGTAGACTCCACAGGAATAAGCTCCACTTCATCCAGACCTACATCTTGTAAAAAGTTATGACACTGATCAAACGCAATATCTTTAGAATAAATACGTTTTATCTCCTTAACCTCATTACAAGTAGTGGCTAAGGTATGATGAATACCTACAAAAACTTCTGCAATAATTTTTAAATCATAATCATTTAAACAGTTGATGGTATCACTAACAATACCATTTGAAGAGTTCTCTATGGGAACCACACCAAACTTGGCTGTTCCACGACTTACCTCTCTAAAAACACCTTTTATAGAGCCTATCGGTAAGTAAGAGCTCATAGCACCAAATTTACTCTCAGCAGCTTGATGTGTAAAACTCGCCTCAGGTCCAAGGTAAGCAATGGCTTCTGGACGCTCCAAGTTTCTAGCTACGGCAAACATTTCTAAAAAAAGTGCATCTATGGCAGTATCGGTTAATTTTCCATCATTTTTAGCTTTTAAACGATTTAAAATTGACTGTTCTCTCTCTGGTCTATATATAGGAGCACCCGTTGTGTTTTTAAGCTCACCCACTTGATGAACATACTCCATTCTTTTATTATAAAGCTCAAGTAGTGTGTCGTCTATTGTGTCAATTTGAACGCGTAATTCATCAAGTGTCATGGTTTTTCCTCTTTCTATTATTCGGGTAGAGACATAGCTCTACCCCTACTTAATTATTGTTGCCAACTTGTGTCGCAACTCTCTTCTAGTCGTACTTGGTCTTCAAAAGTTTCACGCTCTCGAATCAAATGGTCTTCTCCATCTAATATAGCAACTTCTGCTGCTCGTCCTCGTGTGTTGTAGTTACTTGACATAGTAAACCCATAAGCACCTGCTGAATGTACCACCAAAATATCATGATGGTCTAAAGGTGGAAGAGGTACATTCTTACCTAAAAAATCTCCACTTTCACAAACAGGTCCTACCACATCAGCTGGAGTTTTTTCACCCTCTTTTTGAACAGCTTCTATTTTGTGATACGCATCATAAAGACTTGGACGAATTAAATCATTCATTGCTCCATCAACAATAACAAAACGTTTGTCACCATTTATTTTTTCATAAAGTACAGAAGTGACAAATATACCTGAATTTGCCATCATGTAACGCCCAGGTTCAGAGAGTATGGTTACATCTAAACCTTTAATTTGACCAATAATTGCTCTGGCATAATCAGCAGGAACGATGGTTGTTTCATCATCATAAACCACACCCAATCCTCCACCGATATCAAAAAACTTGATCTCTATACCTATGGCATCTAAAGAGCGTACCAAATCAGCCACTATTCCACAGGCTTCTGTAATAGGTGCCAACTCAGTTAACTGAGAACCTATATGAAAATGAATTCCAACTGGATTTAAATACTCTGATTTTTTAGCATAAATATACATACGCTTTGCACTGTCCAAACTTACACCAAATTTGTTTTCATGTAAACCTGTAGAGATGTAAGGGTGTGTTTTTGGGTCAACATTTGGATTTACACGAATGGAGATACGTGCTTCTTTCCCTAACTCTGATGCAATCATCTCAACCCTTTTCATCTCTGCTTCACTCTCAAGGTTAATTAGTAAAATATCTTTCTCTAATGCTTCACGAATTTCAGAATCTCTTTTACCTACACCAGAGAAAATAATACGATACTTCTTAACTCCTGCTTTTAAAGCCCGACGAACTTCACCAATACTTACACAGTCAGCACCAGCACCTAAGTTTGCCAAATGACGAATAACAGCCAAGTTAGAGTTCGATTTTACAGCATAAGCTACTAGAGACTTCTTTCCAGCAAAAGCATCTTTTAGCTCTTCGTATCGGCTAGTAATATTGTTAAAATCATATAGATAAAGGGGTGTGTCATATTTTTTGACCAAAGAAGTGATGTCTAAACTCATAATAAATCGTTCCTAATTGTTATAATGGTCGCGATTCTATCTAAATTTTGGTTATAGGTTGGTAAGAGGGATTAAGCTTTAAATATAACTAAATCTGCTTTCCTGATTCTTTAAAAGTATAAAGTGCATAAACAAACAAAAGAACAATAGGTAAAATAATCGCCAACTCAGGGATAATGGTTCCATTTTCACCTATACGTTGCAGTGCAAAAAGAATACCCCAAGTAAAAAGTGTTCCCCCTAATGCTTTCATACTGGTTGCAGATATATTCATATATCTAGCATGGAAAGGGAAAGATAAAATAAGAATTATAATTAATGCTATAGAAAAAAGAGGAAGAACAATTTTACCATATATATCTGCACGTAATGCCTCTGTAGATAAACCTTGATTTGTCAATAACCTTTTAGCTGCAATAGCAGCGTCAAGTGTTAACTCTTTACCATCATAGATAGATTTTAGAATTTTTGGTTGATAATCTTTTAATGTATGAAGACGAACTATTTTTTCAACCTTCAGATATTGATTTCCATCTTTATCTAACGCTTTACTCTTTTTTGTAACATCAAAAGCTACCCACTCATGAATATTATACCATGCCTCTTTGGCAGTGAAAGTCGCTATAACTTCACTGTTTTTCATCTTAAAAATTGTTAAGTTTTCTATTTTATAGCGTTGAGGAACCAATGCACCTATATAGACAAAACTGTCATCATATTTAAAAAACAAATCTTCTGTTTTACTCACTCCATATTGGTTCTTTTTTACTTTCTTGGCTGTATCATTAGCTGTAGCAAATGAGGTGAAATTAAGTGCTAAGAAAAACATATAAGTAAGAATAGAAACAAGAAGAAAAGGTTTTAAAAGCTCTTTTCTGGTGACCCCTAAAGCATAAAAAGAAGAAAGTGTATGATTTTTAACAAAAGAGATATAGGTCCATATAGCCCCAAAAATAATAGCCAAAGGATAGAGTAAATTTAATGCCTCTTGCCACTTAGAAAAAGCATATAAGATTTTAATATTGAAAGAGGATAGAGAAGAACCGTTCATCAAATAATCAAGTCCGGCAAAAAGCCCTGTTAAACCCAACAATATAATAAGCATATGTTTTACATAATGTAAAGCAACATACTTAAAAAACATTGACTTAACCTTCAAACTTTTTTAATGAATATTTTGATTTAACTTCATTTAAATCTTTTATATTTAACTCTTTTACAGCCTCAGCTGTATGTTCTATCCATGCATTTAAAATTTTCTCTTCATCATCAGTAAAATTACTTAACACATAATCAGCAACTTGAGATTTATATGCTGGTTTATCTACACCCATACGTACACGAGTATACTCTTTACCTATCATGGCATCAATAGAGCGTAAACCGTTATGTCCACCATGTCCACCACCATTTTTAAAGCGAAGTGCTGAGAATGGTAAATCAATATCATCATGAACAACAAGAATATCTTCTAAGTCTATTTTATAAAAGTTTTTAACAGCCTGAACACTCTTACCCGAAAGGTTCATAAATGTTGTGGGTTTTAAAAGTAGAAAATTGGGGGATTTAAAAAGTTCGCCATGAAAGGCATTTTTAGAAATATCTCTGGCTCCAAGGTCGTTGATAAGTTTATCAACAACCTTAAAACCGATGTTGTGTCTTGTATCTTCGTATTGAGTGCCAGGATTGCCCAGTCCTACGATTAATAACATGACTAAGAAAAAAGCTTACTTAGCTTTAATTACACCAACAACAGCAACATCTGTTCTGTCCATTAGTTTACAGTTAGCAGGTGCTTCCATATCTCTAATAAGAATTGAATCATCTCTATCAAGATCTTCAACATTTAAAGTAAAGTTGGTTGGCATATCTTCTATGGCACCTCTAACTTTAACTCTTTTCTTTTGAATCTGTAATACACCTTTGTTTTTTAAACCTTTTGGTGTACCAGCTGTTTTAACAGGAATAAGATAAGTTGTTACCTGACCTGGTACAGCAACTCTTAAATCTACGTGTAAAACATCTCCATGAACTGGGTGCAGTTGATACTCTTGAATAACAACTTTTAACTCTTTACCTTCTACTTGTAAAGCAAGTGTCAATCCATCTTTAGCTCTTACAGCTTTAACAAAATCACCTCTTTTAAACGCAGCTTGAATATTCTCTACACCGTTTGCATAGATGTTAGCTGTTAGATAACCATCTCTTCTAAGTTTCTTTGCAGAACTTGTACCGATACTCTCTCTAGTAATACCTTCTAACATGTTTGTCCTTAATAATTAAAATTAGACGCGAATTATACCGATATAGTATTAAGACTTCGTTATTTTCTTATAAGTCTCTCTAAAAAGCTTAACAATAGAGATATCATCCATATCATCTGATTTAGAATTATCTTTTGAGTTTTCATTATTCGATAATTGAACCAAACGACTGTTCTCTTCTTTTAACGATTTTATCTCTTTTTGATACTCTACAAGCTGCTCTTCTATATGCGTAAACTGATCTTTAGAGATAATAAATTCATCCTCTTCACCATTGGCGATATAAAGTTTTAGTTCATTTTCTAATTCTGAAATAGTATTTTGATAGAGTTCAATAGAGTTGTCTTTTTCTTCATTTATTAAATTTAACTCTTCTATTTTATCTTTTAATTTTGTTTCACTATCATTATCTGTTCCAACTGCCAATCCACCAACGACTCCTGATGCAAATGTTGCTAATTTCTTTGCACTGTCTGATAAAAGATTACTTTTATCTTCTATGGTCTCTTCAGCCTTTACCAGTACAGTTTCTAACTCTTCTAACTCTTTTGTTTTGGCTTCAACTTCTTTTTTAAGACTATTAACCTGTTGCAAGAGTTTTTCATTCTCTTTTTTACAGTTTTCATTGCTTATTGCCAACGCTTCAACATTTTTCAATTTATTTTCTAAAGTAAGTAAATTATTACTCTTTTCAACCAATGACTCTTTTAACTCTCTATTTTCATGGTTGTATTGTAAAAGAGCTGTCTCTTTTTCAGAAAACTGTTTTTCTAACATTTCAATATGATTGTTTCTATCAACCAATGTATTACCTAAAACATCTACCTCAAGTAGATGCTTTTTAGATTGAGCAATTTTAGAAAGTAACCAGCCTATGATTAATCCCAATATAAGTGCTGCTACCAAACATAAAATCATTTTCATTATTAACTCTGTCATTTTATTTCCTTTTTAAATGAATTTCAACGCGTCTATTTGACGGATTATACGGTGTTTTAGGTAAAAGTAGTTTCTTCTCTCCAAAACCTTTTGCAGTAATGATGTCTGCCTTGATACCTTTTTTAATCAGATACTTTTTAACCCCATCAGCACGAGCTTGACTAATCCATAGGTTAATTTTCTCTTTTCCTCCAGCATCAGTATATCCCTCAACATCAATAAGAATATTCTCTTTTCCTTTTAAAAGTTTGGCTATATCATCTAAAACTTTTCTACCCTCTTTTCTTATTTTTCCAGAGTTTCTTTTAAAAGTTATTTTATTATTTTTTAGGAGTGAAGATATTTGTTCTTGTTCTAATTCAAGATTTTTTGCAGGAGTTTTTACTTTTACTTCTTCAGTTGATGGTTCTTTTTCAGTTGTTTTTTTCTCTTCATCTTTTTTAGGCTCAACTTTTAACTCTTTTTTAACCGTTGTCATATCAGATATAATATACTCACCTTTATGCTTATCAACCAAAGTTAAGAGTTTATCTTTTCCACTTTGTTCAGAAAATTCACCTTCTATTTTTATCTCTTTTTTATCAATTGATAATTTTGGATTGTCTATTTTCTCTTTTATAAAAATGGTTAAAGTAGAAGAAGCAAAATCTTTCCATGACAAGGTTTCATCATTATCTAAGAAAGTTACATTATTATCACATGATTTATCTTTTGAACAGTCAGCTATAAGCTCTTTAAAGGAGTCTCCATTATCTAAAAGTGGTATATTACCAGATATAAAAGTTTTATTATTTTCAACATAGTAATTAAAAGATGATGTCTCTTCCTTTTTATCCGGAGACGTTGAAATTAACTCAACTTTATCTTCTTCTTGTGTTTCAACAATGGTGTCATCATTATTGGATAATGCATTTATAGACCCTTCACTTTCATTAGCCTCATTTAAAGGAACTGCTGAAGCCAATTCATTCTTACTATTTTCACCTAAACCAAGCTCTTTATAATATCGTTCTGCATTAAAAAAAACACATAAAAATATCAATAAAAGAGATGCTAATAATCCAAGCAGTATCACACTTTTACTATTCATCTTTTAACCCTTTTAATATAATTGGTTGAATTATATTATAAAAAGTGCAATAAGTAAATAGTATAAACGCTATTCTTCTTCTGTTACTTTTAAATCAAAAACATCTTGATTCTGATTATCTTTTGAATTTCCATCGGCATTACCCGAAGAAAGTCCTATTCCTTGAAGTTTAAGCTTCATATCAGATGGGTTTGTTGCATGTTCCAACACAGTATCTCTATCAATCCGTCCATTATTAAACAAATCTAACAATGCTTGGTCAAATGATTGAGAACCATAAATCTCTTTACCCTCTTCAATGGTATCAAGAATTTCATAATCCATGTTGTTGGCAATCAAATCAGCAATTCTTGGTGTCTGCTTCATCACTTCTATGGCTGCTGCCCTTTTCCCATCAACTGTCTTTACCAGTCTTTGTGAGACAACACCACCTAATACAGAAGATAACGTTATCCGTATACGGTTTTGCTCCTCTTTTGGAAACATACCAATAACCCTGTTGATGGTCTCTTTTGCATCCAGTGTGTGCAGTGTAGAAAATACCAAGTGTCCAGTATTGGCAGCATGTAAGGCTATCTCTATGGTCTCTAAATCACGCATCTCCCCAATCAAAATAATATCTGGGTCTTCACGAAGTGCCCCTTTTAAAGCATTTGCAAATGAGTGAGAATCTTGACCAATTCCCCTTTGTGAAACCAAAGATTCTCTATCTTTATGCACAAATTCTATAGGGTCTTCAACCGTAATAATATGTTTCTTTTTTGTACGGTTTATATGGTCGAGCATCGCTGCTAATGTCGTTGACTTTCCTGATCCCGTTACCCCTGTAACCAATACAAGACCACGATGTAGTTCTGACAACTCTTTAATAATTGAAGGTAAAGATAACTCTTCTAAAGTTAAAATCTTTACAGGAATAATCCTCATAACAGAACTTAAACCATTTAATTGATAAAAAAAGTTCACACGAAAACGGTTGTTTTCATCCAAAACATAAGTACAGTCTAGCTCTTTATTTTTCACCAATTCACTGTACTGTTTTTCAGTCAATATGGCTTGAGCAATTCCATCTAACTCTTCATGGGTTAGCTCTTTATCTCCTAGTTTTAATAGGTCTCCATTGATACGCAAACGAATAATAGCACCAGATTTAAGATGCAAGTCACTTCCCCCATTATGGATAAGGTTTTTTAAATAAAATTGTAATTTTTTTTCCATCTTTTATACTCTACCTGCATCTATTTGAGAGAGATAAACAGCAGAAGCTCTATAACCCTGTTTTGTTGCCAGTCTAAACCAGTAACGTGCTAATTCTGTCTGTTTTCTAACACCTCTACCTTGAAGAAAACTTATACCCATATAATGTTTTGCTGGTGCATAGTTTTTTCTTGCAGATTTGTGAAACCAGTTAAAAGCTATTTTTTCATTTTTTTGCACACCTCTACCGGTTGCATACATAATAGCCAAGTCAAATTGTGCTTTTGGATTACCACTTTTAGCTGCTCTTCTAGCATAAAAAAACTTTTTTGAATCTACTGCTGAAATTCTAACTTTTGGTATTCTAGTAACTGAAGTAAAAATTCTTTTTCTGACTACTGGTCTATTCGTAATCATTCTATTTTGTGGTTGTACTCTACTGTTTCTATATCTATAAACTTTTTTTGGTGCATTATGAACAGTTACTTTTCTAACTGGAGCAGAATAAGCGTTCTGCTGATAATTATGTAAAGCATGTACACGATCGTAAAAGTTATCGGTATTGGCAGTTAAAGAGATTGCAGGTAATAACATAAATAATATAAATCTTTTTTTCACTCTTTATCCTTAAAATAATTTTAAAGATATTATATAATTATTTATATTAATAAATGATTTATTACTTTATATATTTAAATATTTTAAAACTTAATAAAATTCGTTTGACTCTTATCATATTTGGTTCTTTTAACATACGATAAATACCTTCTAAACCAATGTTTTGTATCCATTTTGGTGCCCTTTTAATCGTATCTGCAACAAACTCAAATGTTCCACCACTACCTACTACCCATCTAACACCTATTTTTTCAAGAAAATCTTTATTACTATTTATCCAATACTCTTGTTTTATCGCACCAAACCCTACAAACAAGATATCTGGCTTAAATACTTCTATTCTCTTTAATATATTATTATTATGTGTTTCATCAAAAGGATAAGGTTTATATTCTGGAGAAAAACCATCTATCTCAATATTATATTTTTCTCTTAATTTTTCTATTGCTTGAGTATTACTTTCCTTATATCCACCGAGTAAAAATATTTTTTTATTTTTTTCTTTTGCCATCTTGGCAAAATCATATATTAAATCTGAGCCACTTAATTTTTCAAAGTATATATCTGGATTTTGTTTTTTTGCTAAAAAATATGGCACTTGACCATCAAAGGTAGCATAATTATTATTAATAATTTTTTTAAATTCTTCATCATTATTTGCTTTTATAATAAACTCTGCATTCACAGTAACAATAAACTTTAAACTATCACTTTCCTCTAATAGTTCCTTTTTCTCTAAACCTCTAAATTGTAAATTTGCAAAATTTATTTCATTCATTAGTTAATTATTCCCTCCCCTATATAATATGTTAATATTTGCATTATTCTACATATAATATAATAGAATTTTGCTTAATTAAATTTAATATTAAAAAAGTATTTTATAATTTTAGACTATGCTAAATACGAGATAGTAAATTAAATAAAAAAGAAGAGTATAATAATAAAATATAATAATAATAACCATAAATTATTATTAATATGTAGAAAAAATACTAATCTACATATAAAATAAAAAGAAGATTACTATTTAATCTGCTCTAACATATCTGAAAAAGATTTTTCAAAAGCGACCAAACCTTCATCAAGAAGTTCCTGATAGATGTCATCCATTTTAAAACCATTGTCTTCTAAGTTCATAAAGTAACCATTTAAAACAGCATCATCTATTGGTAACAGTTCAGCTGTTTCATTAGTTTCAAGATGTGCCTCTATCGTTGCTAAAGGAGCTGTATTCACAGAGTGAGCAGCCATCAAACCTTTAATATAATAGTTTGCTGTTAACTCGTCACCCTTTACACCTGTACTCGCAAAAAGAGCTCGAATATTTGGTACTTCATTGCCCTCTATCATATTATAAATTTTTGCAGCATTATAAATACCTGTTTTATGCGTATCTATTCCAGAAGCTTCCAACTCTACATCTAAAGCTCGATCAAAACGACTTACAAAAATAGAAATAACAGCTTCAACTCTACATGCACCAAACTTTTCGCCTTGTGCTATACCTTTTGTCATCGCTTTAAAACATTGTGTCGCTTGTTTTGGAGAGAAAACCAATGTTGCATTTACTGAAATACCATCAGCCATAAGTACTGTCATCGCTTCATAACCTGCTTGAGTAGCTGGTACTTTCACCATAACATTTGGCTCACCAATGGCTTTAAAAAGACGTTTACCCTCTGCAATGGTACCTTGGGTATCATTACATAAAAAAGGGTCAACTTCTATAGAAATATATCCATCATTTCCATCATCATACAAAGGTCGTAACATCTGTGCAGCTGTTTTAATATCTTGAACAGCTAAAGCTTCATACTTCTCTTTAGCACTCTTGCCCTCTAAAGAAGCCAATTGCTCTTTATATGCAGGAGATGTTGTGATTGCGTTTGCAAAAATCGCTGGGTTGGATGTTGCACCATTTACGATACCCTGCTCTAATAATTTACCAAATTCATTTTTTAAATAGTCTCTCTCTATAAAGTCTAACCATAGAGAGAAGTTAATATCTCTGTTTACCATAATGACAAAAATTCCTTAATCTTCTATATATTCCCATGTCCAATCTCTCCATGAACCAAAGTCTGTAGACTTCTCAAGTGTCTCTTCTAAATCATCTAAAAAAGTATCTCGTTCTACTAACTTTGCCCCCCATTGAATAAGATGTGGAGTTGCTACCTGACAGTCGATAAAATCATAGCTTTTTTTCACACAGATACTACTTAATGCTTTGATAGCAACTTTAGATGCATTGGGCATTAAAGAGAACATAGATTCACCAAAAAATCCCTTTCCCATAGCGATACCATAGAGTCCTCCTACCAATTTTCCTTCATAGTAAGTTTCAACAGAATGTGCAAACCCCATGTTATGAATTTCAATATACGCTTCTTTCATCTCATTTGTCAGCCATGTACCCTCTTGCCCTTCTCTAGGAACATTACCACAATGGGTAATCACAGCTTCAAAATCTGTATCAAAACGTACTTCAAAACCTTTGTTGCGTAAAACACGTCTGAATGATTTACTTGTTTTAAAATCTTCAGGGTAAAGAACTAAGCGAGGATTAGGTGACCACCATAAGACGGGGTCATCTGGGTTAAACCAAGGGAAAATCCCATTTCTATATGCTTTAAGTATACGATTGGGGTTTAAGTCTCCACCAAAGGCTAAAAGCCCCTCTTCCCCTGCATCTCTTGGATTAGGGAAAATATGGCTAGATCGTAATTCAGGAATATAGAAATCATCATCATATATTGAAGACAAAATCGAGCTTCTCCTCTTTATAGGTTACTTTCACTGAACCACCATTTTTAAGCTTACCAAATAAAATTTCATCGGTCAGTGCTTCTTTAATATTGAGGTCAATAACACGTGCAATCTCTCTGGCACCATAAACATC
>Ga0256828_1000698_pt1 | contig 21971 bp, 20 predicted proteins | sample CV88metaG_FD_185993 | JGI IMG/M metagenome (GOLD analysis project Ga0256828, IMG submission 185993) | Hydrothermal vent microbial communities from East Pacific Rise, Pacific Ocean - CV88 | ecosystem: Environmental > Aquatic > Marine > Hydrothermal vents | place: Pacific Ocean: East Pacific Rise...
TGCTTTATTTCTTGTTCTGCATTATCTTTATCTTTTATCCAAGATATTTTTTCTCTATGCTTATATAAAAATGTTCTTAATTTTTCATAGTTGTATAATTTATGCCATTTTTCAGAGTTAGATTTTACACCTTTAGATTCTAAAACATACCATAAATTACTATTATCTTTTTTAAAATAAAAATCACCATAATGGTTTTGATGTTTTTCACCTTCCCATTTCTCTCTGATTCGTTTTACAGTAAAACCTAAATTCTCTAAGTGTCTTTTCAATAATAATTCAGTAACTGAACCACTTACATATCCTTGAGCATTTGGACTCATTTTTAATGCTTCATAAAAAACTTCTATTGTAGTTTTAAATACTTTATCTACAAATTTTGTTAATTTCTCAAAAATTGACATATATTTCCTTATTTTAATTGTATGATATTATTTTAAAGTTCATAATCACGCTTAACCTTTGTAATTCTAATTTTATTTATATTGTTGATGCCAAACATCCTTATATAATTTTTGAACTTCTTGGTTTTTCAGATTAGCTTTCCATTTTTTATTGATTTTTCATTTCTTCAATACGAAACTATAAAACCTAACACTTCTTTTTCTGATTTAAACCCTAAAAACTCATCTTGTTTTAATGTCAACTCTACCATTTTATCTAACTTTTGATGTATCCAATATTTTCATCAATTATATATGTATAGTTTAAAACTTTAGCTATTTTCTTTTAAATTTTCTATAAAAATACCAAATCATTGGACCATACTTTATTATAAAGTTAAATGTTTTTTTCATATATCTCTCCTTAATTCATCTGGGCTTTTAAGCTCTTTTATTTGCCATGGTAATCCTTGGGTGTTGAGCTCTTGCATAAATGGGTCTGGGTCGAACTCTTCTATGTTATAAACTCCAGCTCTCCACCACTTTTTCTCTAGCATTAATTTAGCTCCAATCATTGCAGGAACGCCTGTTGTGTAGCTAACTGCTTGGCTTAATACTTCTTGGTAACACTTTTCGTGGTCGCTTACTTGGTAAATGTAAATTGTTTTTTCTTTGCCATTTTTAATTCCGTGAGCTACTATACCTATATTTGTTTTACCTTTTGTGCGCTCTCCTAGTGTTGCTGGGTCTGGGAGTAGGGTTTTTAAAAACTCTATTGGAATAATCTTTTGTCCTTGGTGTTCAACTGGCTCAATACCTAGCATTCCTACATTTTCAAGACACTTCATATGTGTAAGATAACTCTCTCCAAAAGTCATAAAAAATCTAATTCTTTTTAAACCTTTTATATGCTTAACTAAGCTCTCCATCTCTTCATGGTATAGAAGGTAACTATCTTTTTCTCCTATTTCTGGATAGTCCCAAACTTGCTTAATCTCCATAGGTTTAGTTTCTATCCACTCCCCATTTTCCCAATATCTGCCATTTGCGCTAACTTCTCGCAAATTTATCTCTGGATTAAAGTTGGTGGCAAAAGGGTATCCGTGATCTCCTGCGTTGCAATCTAAGATATCAATTGTATGAATTTCATCAAAATAGTGCTTTTGGGCATATGCACAAAATAGATTTGTAACTCCAGGGTCAAAACCACTACCAAGTAGCCCCATAATATTAGCATTTTTAAATGCTTTATCTCTAGCCCACTGCTCTTTGTATTCAAACTTTGCTAAATCTGGGTGTTCATAGTTTGCAGTATCAAGGTAATCTACTCCACACTCTATACAAGCATCCATAATTGTTAAATCTTGGTAAGGTAGGGCAACATTTATAACAATATCCGCATTTGTTTTTTTTATTAACTCTACAAGTTCAATTATATTGTCAGCATCTACTTGTGCAGTAGCAATTTCAACGCCTACTTTATCTTTAACATTCTTTGCAATTGCATCGCACTTTGCTTTAGTTCTACTTGCAAGTGTAATATTTCCAAATGTTTCAACATTCATTGCACACTTAAAAGCAACTACATTTCCAACACCACCAGCACCAATTATTAATGTATTAGCCATTTTAATCCTTTAAGAGTTTATTTAAAATACCAAATTTATAGTCATGTCCTTCAACTACATAGAAAAACTCATTGTAGTTATTAATTAGCGTTAAAAAGTCATTTTTTGCTTCATATGTAGAGGCTACTAATATCCTATCGCTTACCTTTACTTCATAATTATCATCAGGAAGTAGGGTAACCTCTTCTTTTCTATTTTTTACCATTAAAAATAGAATATTTGATCTTTTAGTTCTATCTTCTAAAGATCTAGCTAGTAGTCCTAAATTTACGCTATGACCATCTTTTAAGTAGTTTGTTAAGGCAAATGCCTGAGATTTTACTACTCTTATCTCAAAAATTTCTGGATTATAGTTTGTCTCTTTTTTTAATTTATTGGTTAAATTTTTTCCCCACTCATCACTTTGTTTGTATATCTCTTGTAAAAATCTGTATGTTAAAGGCTTTGATACAAGCTTATGAGCATGTTCTGATATTATCTCTTCTAAAATATATACTCTATCTATTTTTGCAGAGTTAAAAATTGTAATATCATCAATAGTATTTTCTCTTGCTATTGTATAGATATTTGGATTAATTTTTTTAGCAGTTAGTAAAATAGTTAGGTTAATTAAATCATCTTTTGTTGCCGAAATAATTGCACTTGCCTCTTTTGTTCCAGCTTCTAAAAGAGTGTTGTAATCTTCTGCATCACCAAATATTGCGCTCTGTTTTTTGCTTTTATGCACAGCAGATTTTAAATCTATAAAGGCACACTCAACATTGGCTTTATCTAGTGCTTCTCTTAGTGCTTTCCCCATTCTTCCATAACCACAAATTATATATTTACCCTTTGGCAGTGCCTCGTAATCTCTAATATATAAGTCGTGTCCAAAAATAAGCATCTCTAAAATCCATAAATTTGGTTTACTTAGAGCTAATCCAAACCTATTTGCAACAAGCAAAAATGGATCAATTATATTTTTTATACCTAAGTTTCTTAAGTGTTCAGTTTGCTCTTTTGTAGTTGATTTTACTACTATATTTATATTTTTATTAAGCAGTTTTGCAAGTAGAGCCACTTTTGTATTTTTAAAGTCGTTATCAAATAGGGTAATTAAGGCTTTACAGTTTCTTTTTTTGATACCTGCTAGTCTAAGAGTATCTGGTGCAGTAGTATCTGCGCTTATGGCATAAACTTCTGGTATAAAGTTTTCAAGCTCTAGTTCATCGACTTTATCTTGATTTTTATCTATTACAACAATTCTTTTTCCATCTTGACTAAGTTTATTTATTAACTCTTTTGTGGTGTGGTTGTAGCCTAAAATAATTACAAAAGGCTCTTTTAAACTAGCTACTCTTTTTGTAAATTTAGATATTTTTAACTCAGTTAAGAGTTTTTTATCTTGAATAAGTGCTACGAGAGTTCCTATTGCATAAAACCAACCAATTACAGCAACATAAATAGAAAACAATACCCATAGTCTTTGGGCATATGTAAACTCATAAGGAATTTCTCCAAAACCAATTGTAGATGCCATAAAACTAACAAAATAAAAAGCATCTAAAAAATTCATATGGTAAGGTTTTCCGTTTGCATCAACTCCTGGAATTAAAACCAATCCAATTATGGTAATAGAGAAAGTTAAAATAATAACTAAAAATGGTGTCCGCATTCTGCGGATAATTATCCATAAAATATTATTTGAGTGCATAGTTTAACGCTTTGATTTTAGAGTATCACCCATAAATAGTATTACAGAAACAAAGTTAGCCAATAATGCACCACCAGATAGTGAAACAATGATTTGAGCGCCATCTTGTATGCCATTATCTGCTACATATAGTGATATACCCCAAACAACAGCAGCAGCAATTAATTGAATATCTGCAACTAAACTAGTTGCTAAAAGCACAGAACCTAGTTGAGTTTTATCTCCTAGTTTTAAGATTGTTGCAATAAAGTTTACAACAATAGCAACAAAGAGTTCATATGGGCTATGGTGAGAAAAATTATCTATATCTCCATAAAAAAAGCCAAAGTTTAGTGTCATTGCTAAAATAATGAAAAAACCAGAAATCACTTTTTGTGCATTCATTTAATATCCTCAATTGTAAAAGTTAATAGTAATTATAACCCAAAAATGGAAAATTTAAGATTTTCATTGCCAAAAAGATAATTTTTTTTCTAAATTAGAGTAAAAATTGTTTAATATAATGTATAATAATGCAATTTGTTTTTAAAGGTTGAGAGTGATTAATGTAGATGATGAATTAATAGAGCATATGTCTAGTCCAAATAATTATGGAAGAATTGATGATGCTGATAGTATTGGAATTGGTGAGAATCCTCAAAATGGGGAGAAGGTAATTATATATCTAAATGTTAGTAAAAAAGATGATGATTTTTTTATTGAAGATATAAAATTTGAAGCAATTGCTTGTATGACAACGGTAGTTGCTGGTTCAATAATTACAAAAGAGGCAAAAGAGATAAGCTTTTTAACAGCAGAAGAGTTAGTAGCAGTTACTTTAGGAATGTTGGAGCAAGTTCCTCCAGAACAAGCAGCGTGTAGTGAGATGGTAGCAGTTGCACTTAAAGCTGCTATGGATGGGTTTAAGCTTAGCTTAGAAAAGGGAGAAAAGAAAACTTTAATTTATAAAATTGAGCAAAGCTGCTCTCCTGAAAAGGAATTTAATGCAACACAAGAGGAGCAAAAATGAGGGAATTATCAGTAAAAACACATGAGTTATGGTTAGTTGTTTTAATGGCATCTTTTATGAGTAAAGATGGTGAAACAAAAAGGGTATTAAATGATTTTAGTGATATTATCTTTAGGCACTTTACTTGGATAGAGAAGAGCTTAATAAAACACAATATTGATTATGATTACAACAGAGAGCCAATTCCAATTAAAGTAGATAGATTAAAGGTAATTTTAAATAATATAATTGATAGAATTAACAGTATTGATTTAATGTTAGTAAGTTTACAAGATGAAGCATTAAGAGGAAGAATAGATAAAGATTTAAGCTACATAAAAGATGTGGTTTCTAAGATAGATGATGAAGAGGTTAGTGCATTTAACTCTAAAAGAGTTTATAAAGATTACTCTCTAACAAAAGAGGCGACAGATGCTTTTACACTCTTTTTATTTGAAGAGAGCTATAAAGAGTATGAGTTAATTATGATTTATAACTATCTAAAAGCTCATAGTGATAATGACTTTTTAAATAAGATATTTCAAATTTTGGTTGATGAGAGCTTTTTTCACTTAAAAAGTTTTGGGCAGATGATGGCTGAAATGGGGATTTTGGGAGTGCCAAGAGTTATTCATAAATCTTTATATCAAGTAGAAGATGTTGTGCAGTTTTTAAAAGATGGAATAGATGAAGAGTTAGCAGCAAAAGAGCAGTGTTTAGAACTCTCTGAAGCAGTAGGTAAAGATAGTCAAGAGTTGGCTGACTTTTTTGATTTTATTAATTATCAAGAGAATTATCATATTAGTTTAATGCAAGATGCACTAAAGCACTATGAAGAGAAGGGAGCTTAATGAAGAGGCATTTTACATCGGCAGTTTCAAGTGCATTTGGTAAATTTGCCACTAAAGAGTTTAATAGTAAGTTTCAAAATTTTGTAAATAGTAGTTATGTAAAATTAATGGGTTTAGATATGAGTAATTTTGCTCCTGCTAATAGCTATAAAAGTTTAAAAGATTTATTTATAAGAGAGTTAAAGCAAGAGCCAACAATTGATGCTAAGATAGATTCAGTAATATCTCCTTGTGATAGTAAGGTTATAGCTTTAGGAGAGATAAAAGAGCATACTGCTTATCAAATAAAGGGGATGAAGTATGATACAAATAGTTTAATTGGGGCATTAGATAAAAGCACTTTTTTAGATGGTGGAGAGTATTGTAACTTCTATCTTTCACCAAAAGATTATCATAGATACCATATGCCTTTTGATGTTAAGGTATTAAGTTTAACTTATATTCCAGGTAAACTCTATCCTGTGAATATGCCTCTTTTAAAAAATAAAAAAAATTTATATTTAGAGAATGAAAGAGTTGTGCTAGAGGTAGTTGATAGGTTTGAGCATAAGCACTTTATAGTTTTAGTTGGAGCATTAAATGTTGGAAAAATGGTTGTAACATTTGAGCCAAGAGTTAAAACAAATAGTGGCAAAAGCAAAGAGTATTTTAGTTATGATAAACCTATAGAGCTTAAAAAGGGTGAAATGTTTGGCTGGTTTGAGATGGGTTCTACAATTGTAATACTTAGTCAAAAAGGGGCAATAGAGTATAATTTAAGTGAGGGAGAGAGTGTTAAATTTGCTGATATTATAGGAGAGTTAAAGCATGACAATTAAAGAGATAGATGAGTTCTCTCGAATTAGAGTAAAAGCAAGAGCCTATTTTTGTTATGTTTTAAGTAGGGCAGTTCCTAGCAGATTACCAAATATTGAGTTAAAAGAGTTAAAAGTTGCATTAAAGAGTATATCAAAGACGATAAAATATGTTGAAGCTATGTATATTTTAGATGCTAATGGTAAGCAGGTTATTAATACAATTAGTATGAACCCAAAATATTCAAGAAAGGGTATAGGAGCTAGTAGAACAAGTAGAGCATACTACTATAAAGTTTTAAGAGATAAAAAGTGTATTTTAACAGACCCATATCCATCAATAAAGAGCAATAATTTGGTTGTAACTGTTTCTTATCCAGTATTTAATGATAAAGATGAATTAGAATATATTATATGTATTGATATAACATTAGATAATGTATTAAAGATGATATATCAAAGCTCTAGTGATGCAATTGCTGGAAAAATAGTAAAGTATGGATATGCGGCATTTTCGGCAGCACTATTTTTTGTAGCACTATTGTTATTTGTAAAGGGGATTTACAGCTTTTTTAGTTATGGTATAAATATATCTCATATTAAATTAAAAGATGTATTTGAATCAACTATTCTTTTAACGCTATCTTTAGCAATTTTTGATTTAGTAAAGGCTCTTTTTGAAGAAGAGGTTTTAGGCGAACACAAAAAGCAACATGAGAGCGATATTCACAGAACTATGGTTAAATTTATAGGTTCTATAATTATTGCTCTTTCAATAGAGGCTTTGATGCTTGTATTTAAGTTTGCTTTGATTGATTCTAGCAAACTTAAATATGCAGTATGGCTAATAGGTGGCATTACTGCACTTCTTATTGGGTTGTCAATCTATATAAAATCACTTAATAATAGTAATAAAAAATGACAATAATTTTTGATATGGATGGAACTTTAGTAGATAGTTCTACTCTTTTGGCAAACTCTATTAATAATGCACGAAAAATAGTAGGGTTAGAGCCACTAAGTTATGAATTTATTTGTAAAAATATTAGCAATCCAAATGTTGATTTTGCTCAAATTTTTTATAATTCTTCTGAAATTACCCAAGATATACACAAAGGTTTTAGAGATTATTTTATTAATAATTATCAAAATGAGTTAAAACTTTTTGATGGTATAAAAGAGTTGTTGGATAAATTATTAGAGGATAATTTTAAAATTGCATTAGCTACAAATGCGTATAGAGAAACAACTCTAAAAAGTATAAAATTTTTAGGAATTAGTAGCTATTTTCATACTATTGTAACTGCACAAGATGTTCAAAATGTTAAACCAGCACCTGATATGTTGCTAAAATCTATAAAAGAATTAAAAAGCAAAAAAGCACTCTTTGTAGGAGATAGTAATAATGATAAATATGCTGCTAAAGCTGCTAAAATTCCATTTTTGCAAGTTGCTTTTGAAAATAGTGGTGGTGTAATTGATAGTGTTGATAAATTAGCAAAAGAGATAGAAGCAATCTTTTAGTATAATATCATAATTTAAAGTGTAAGGATTTTATATGTTTAGTAAAAGTGAAGCAGCATTTAAAGAGGCATCAAAGTATATTCCAGGTGGTGTTGACTCTCCCGTTCGTGCATTTAATAGTGTAGGGGGAACTCCTCCTTTTATTGAAAGGGGTGAGGGTGCAAAAATATTTGATATTGATGGTAATAGCTACATAGATTATGTTCAAAGCTGGGGACCACTTATTTTTGGGCATTGTGATAGCGATATTGAAAATGCAGTTATCCAAACAGCAAAAAATGGGCTTAGTTTTGGCGCTCCAACTGAGCTTGAAACGCAACTTGCAAAAGAGATTGTAACACTTTTTGATAGCATAGACAAAGTGCGTTTTGTAAATTCTGGAACAGAAGCAGTTATGAGTGCTTTGCGTTTAGCTCGTGGTTATACTGGTAAAAATGATATTGTAAAATTTGCTGGGTGTTATCATGGGCATAGCGATTCTTTGCTTGTTCAAGCTGGTAGTGGTGCAGTTACATTTGGTAGCCCAAGCTCTCCAGGTGTGCCAGAAGATTTAACAAAGCATACACTACTTGCAACTTATAATGATATAGAGAGTGTTAAAAAGTGTTTTGAAGATAGCAGTGATATCGCTTGTGTTATAATAGAGCCAATTGCTGGAAATATGGGGCTTGTTCCTGCAGATTTAGACTTTTTAGAAGAGCTAAGAGCTATTTGTAGCGAAAATGGAGCATTACTTATTTTTGATGAGGTTATGAGTGGCTTTAGAGCATCTTTAACAGGTGCGCAAGGCATTACAAAGGTTAAACCAGATTTAGTAACACTAGGTAAAGTTATAGGTGGTGGTATGCCAGTTGGTGCATTTGGTGGAAAAGATGATATTATGGCTTGGCTTTCTCCTGAAGGACCAGTTTATCAAGCAGGAACACTAAGTGGTAATCCTGTGGCAATGGCTGCTGGACTTGCTAGTTTAAAGAAATTAAAGAGTAACCCAACAATATATGTAGAGCTTGGTAAGAGAGCAAAAAGATTAATGGAGGGCTTCCAATCAGCTGCAGACGCAGAAGAGATACCATTTGTAACTAATGTTAGAGGTTCTATGTTTGGATTTTTCTTTAGCCAAAAAGAGGTAAAAAACTTTGATGATGCTTTGCAAAATGATAGTGAAAAGTTTGCAAAATTTCATGCAGGTATGTTAAAAAGAGGTATCTACTTGGCATGTTCTTCTTATGAAACAGGATTTATCTCAACAGTAATTACAGACAAGATGATAGAAGATACAATTTTAGCAGCTTATGAAGTAATGAGAGAGATTAGTTAAATTGAGAATGGATAATTGAGAATTGAGGTTGCATTTCGCCTTTGGCTCAATGCTTTTTTAGTGATTGGTAATTAGAGATTGGTTTTTTGCTTTCTGGTGAGATGTAATTTCCGTGAAAACGGGAATCTCAATGAGTTGTTAGCTTTTGTATGTAGGTTTGATTTTATCGGATAAAAAAGTCATAAGGCTTTTTAAGAAGATTGACAAACCAAGCAGATGTAAATTTTAAAAGCTTTGTAATTTAAGCTTTAAACCCTCAGCTTTTTTGCCAAAGGCAAAAATAAAAAAGGAGTTTTTTTGAGTAGTGAACCAAAATTTAAGAAGGTTGTAGAAGCTGCTGATGGGCTAAGTCTTGGCATATCTATTGTAGTAGCTATTTTGCTAGGGGTTGGTATTGGCTATTTGATGCGCAAATGGTTTGGGTATGAGTGGTTATTTTGGCTTGGTGTTTTTTGGGGAATAGGAGGTGCAATTTTAAATATTTATAAAGTTTACAAAAAGCAAAAAAAAGAGCTTGATGAACTTGCAAATGACCCAAAGTATGCAAGAAGAAAGTATGACTCAAGTGATGAGGATGATTTTTAGTGTTTTTTATTAGATTAGTAATGCTTTTAGCTTCATTTTTTCTAATTGGGGCAGGGCTTATTTATATATTTGCTTCAAAAGAGGGCTTATTCTCTTTTATTGTAGCATACATTACAAGCTCTATTGTTATTTTAGCATCTTTTAAAAGTTATAAAAACATAGTAAACTCAAGGTTAGAAGCAAATGCAAGTGTTGCTGAATTTGATGATAGAGATACTATTTCAAAAATAGAAGACCCCTTTAATTTATATGATCAAGAAGAGCAAATATCAGAAAATTTAAACATAAAAGAGATAATAAAAGAGGAAAAAAAGTTACTTAAAAAAAATAGGCGTTCAGTAAAAGATAGTATAAAAGATAGTGTTATAGCTTTTAATCCAACTAGATTATTAGCTTATGTGCTTTTAGTTTTTGGTTTTTTTGGGCTTTTAAGGAGTGGAAATTTATCAATAATATTCTATTTAGCAACATTAATTATTCCAAATATTATAATTATAGTATACTTATTAAATTTTAAACAAGAGGCATAAATATTGAAACCAGGTTATAAGATTTTAATAGCAATTGCAATTGTGAGTGTTGGGTATCACTACTACTCAAAAAATAAAGAGATGAAAAATAGTTACATAAAAGATGTAAATAAAATATTAACTGATATTAGAAGAGAAGATTTATTTGAAATTCAAAATAAGTTAGTGCCAAAACTATCAAAAGAGTTAGCCCTAGAAGATATTAAAAAATTTGCTCAAGATTTAAACTTAACAAAAGAGTCAAAATTTATTTTAAGTGATGTAGATAAAGATAAGAATATAACTACAATTAAAGGTAAAGTAGCAATAAATAAACAAGAGTTACCACTATTAATTAAATATCAAGATATAAATGGCACAAACTATATATTACAAGAGAAAATAGGAAATAGAGAGTTAAAGTTAAAAAGTAATATAAATATGCTTATCAAAGTGGGTATGGAGTAGTTATTTAATATAAAGTTAAGGAGTAAATAGTGGATTTTAATAGTTGGTTATATTTTGTTATAGCAATAGCAATACTAACATTTACTCCTGGACCAAATCTATTTTTAACAATTAGCACTTCTGTAACAAATGGCTTTAAATTAGCAATTTATAGTGCATTAGGAGGGTTTTTAGCTACATCTATAATCTTTACACTCTCATATTTTGGACTTGGTGCAATAGTTATCTCTAGTGTTGCACTATTTTTAACAATTAAATATTTAGGTGCATTATATTTGATATATTTAGGTATAAAAGCTTGGAACTCTAAGGATGATAGTTTTATTTTAACTACTGAAGATAAAATATACAGTAGTGCTAAAAGTAGTTTTTCAAAAGGTTTTTTAGTAGGTGCTAGTAATCCAAAGGCTATTATTTTCTTTACTGCTTTTTTACCTCAATTTATTAATAGCAAGAGTAGTTTAATTTTACAATTTATAGTATTATATGTAACATTTGCAATATTTGAACTCTTTTGGTTAATATTTTATGCATATTTAGCAAGAAAAAGTATCTCTTTTTTACAAAAAAAGGGCAGAGCAAAAGTTTTCAATAAACTTACAGGAGGGGTTTTTATCTCTATTGGCTCTTATTTGATAGTTAAAGAGTAAGCTATATTTTTTGTTTTCTATTTAGAGTAAGTTTAATATTATAAAGATAGAAACTCTTTAATTTTTAACATATCTGCAAAGGCATCCTTTTTTGCGGATGGGTTTCTTAATAGATAGCTTGGATGAAAAGTTGGCAAAATTTTGTATTGTTGCATATCTAAGAGATGTCCTCTAACTTTGCTAATTGGAGTATTGTCGTTACTTAAGTAGCTATAAGCAGTTGCTCCAAGTGTTACAATTAATTTTGGTTGTATAATCTCAATTTGTTTTTGTAAATATGGTTTACAAGTTAGAGCCTCTTTACTTGTTGGCACACGGTTTTGAGGAGGGCGACACTTTACAATATTGGCAATATAAACCTCACTTCTTGGAATTAATAAAACATTTTGAATCATTTTTGTTAAAAGCTCTCCTGCTCTACCTACAAATGGACGCCCTGTGTTATCTTCTGTAGCTCCAGGTCCCTCACCTACAAACATCAATTTAGCATTTTGATTTCCTTCACCAAATACTACATTTTGTCTGGTTTTGCTAAGTTCGCAAAGATGACAATCTTGGCAAATAGCTCTTAATTCATTTAAACTATTTGGTAAAGTTATATCTTCTTCATTAAACTCTTTTATAGGCTCAACATATTCTACTCCAAGAGCTTGTAGGTGCATTAATCTTTTAAGTTGTAGTGCATTATATAGTTTTTTCATCTTTAACCTTGTAAACAATAGAGTATATTAATGGTATATAAATTAAGTTTAGCACAGTTGCCCAAGCTACTCCAAAACCTAGTGCAACTGCCATAGGTTGCACAATTAGGGCTTGTCCACTTGCAAAAAACATTAGTGTAGATAATCCTAAAACTGTTGTAATAGAAGTTAACATAATAGGACGCAATCTTTTTTTGGCGCGACTTACAATTTCGTTAATATTTTTTGAACCTTTTATAAAATCTAGCATAATAATTGCATCATTTACAACAATACCAGCTAATCCTACAATTCCCATAAATCCTATCATTGTTAAATTTAATCCAAGTAATTTTGTTCCAGTAAATGCACCAACTAGTGAAAGTGGTATTACACTAATTGTAAGAAGTGGTAAAATTAAAGAGTTAAACATTAGCACAAGTGCAATAAAAATTAAAAATATTGCTATAATTGCAGCCTGTGTCATCTCGGTTTTTACCTGTTTATTTGCCTCTTCTTCTCCTTTTATAATAAATTCATAGCCTTTTGATTTAAGATTTTTTATTATTGGGTCTAGTTTTTTCATAACTTCTGAAGCAGTTATTTTACCCTTTATAGTCTGTGCAGATACACTCCAAACTCTCTTTGCATTATCTTTGTATAGGGTTAATTGACTCTGTTTATAGATAAAATCTGCAATATCTTTGAGTGCAACTTTTTTCTGTCCATCTGGTGTTTGAATTTTTAAATTTTTTATGTTGTATCTGTTATCTTTATTTTTATCTTGTAAAGTTATTCTAATAATTCCTATATTTCCAAGCATTTTCCCATATTCAGCCTCTAAAAATAGTCCTCTAAGAGAGTTAATTAGGTAACTCTCACTAAAGCCCAAATTTTGACCATATTTATTAATTTTTAGTTTAAGTTCTATTGGACCTGGGATTTTATCGGAACTAACAGCAGTTACACCCTTTATATGTTTTAATTTATCTTCAATTTTTTTAATTGCAATATCTGAATTTAAATCCTCTTTTTCAACTATATCAACTTCTACATCATTTTTTACAATACCAGTTTGTGGAACATATGCTGATAACTCTTGATAAACTTTTTTGCCATTTATTGTGATATTTTTATCTTTTTTTACAATATTTTCTACTTTTTTTAATATCTCAAAGGCACTATGCTCTCTTTGCATATTTGAGCTATCATACTCTAAAGAGAAAATAGGGTTTATATATTTATCAAAAAAATTGTGTGGTTTTCTCTCTTTTAGGTTAATAACTACTTCAAATAGATGATCCCCAGTTTCAAAAGTATTATCAGAGTTTATCTTAAGCCCAGCAATTGAGGTTATAGAGTCAATATCATTTGTAGTGTTTAGCTCTTTTAATAAATCTTGTTCAAATGGTTTTAAGAGTTTTTCTGTATCTGTTACTTTATTATTGATATCAACTTTTCCACTTATATATATATTTTCAGCATCAAATTTTGGAAATAGCTCAAATTTACTTAATTTTAAAATGCCAATTGTTCCTAAAATAATAAAAATAACTAAAAGAGTAGTAGATATATATTTTCTTTTTAAGAGTTTTTCTAGTAAATTTCCATAAATTAAGTAAAATTTCTCCCAAAAAGGAGAGCTTTTATGCTCTTTTGTATTTTTGGATTTAATGCTAAATAACTCTTTTGCATGAAGTGGCAAGAAGTAAAATGCCTCAAATAGTGAACTTAGTAGCAAAACAGTAATCATCACAGGTAGTATCTTAACAAACATACCCATTTTACCACTCATAATAAGTAGTGGTAAAAATGCAAATACAGTTGTTCCAGTTGCTGTTAAAACTGCTGGAAACATCTCTACAGAGCCATCAATTGCAGCATCTCTTGGAGATTTGCCCATCTCTAAGTGGCGATATATATTTTCGCCTACTACTATAGCCTCATCAACAAGCATTCCAAGAGCAAGTAGGGCGCCTAGCATTGAGATCATATTCATACTATATCCAATCTCTTTTGCAAAAATTAATCCTATAAAAAAGCTTGTTGGAATACCAAGAGCTACAACGGCAGATATTTTCCAATTTACACTAAGTAAAATTGAAATAAATACTAAAATAAGTCCAAAAAATAGATTTGATGTTACTAGATTTATTCTATTCTTAATCCATACAGAGGTATCAGTATATACTTTAAAATTTATATTTGGATACTCTTTTTTAAACTCTTTTAAAACTTTTTTAATCTTTTTGCTAAGCTCTATGGCATTACCTCTTTTTGTTTTTGTTACATTTAGTGAAATATTCTCTTTACCGTTATAGTGAGATATTTGCGCAGAGGTATCTAAACCATATGTTACAGTTGCAATATCTTTTAATCGTATGCGTTTACCAGATACAGAGATAATAGTATTTTTTAACTTATTAAGATTTTTTTCACCATTTATAGATGATATATATACTAAATTTTTACCATTTTTAAGTGTTCCTGCTGGAAAGATAGAGCTAAGAGATGATATTGCATTAAAAATTTGCGCTCTATTTAAGTTTAGTGCATCTATCTTTGCACTATTTAATTCTATTTTTACTGTATAATCTGCATCACCTCTTATGTTAATAACACCTAAATCTTTAAAGTTACTAAGGCGACTTTTTAATTTTTTTGCAACTTTTAAGAGTTTCTCTTTTGGGGCATCACCAGATACAGCAATAAGCAAAAGAGGAAATTGATATATTACATTTCTTGCAACTGGTTCATTCATATCTGCTGGTAAATCTCGTTTTGCATTAGCAATTACATCTTTTACATCATTAAGCACAAGTTGTGGGTTAGCGTGTTCTTTTAACTCTAAAGATATATTAAAAAAACCATTTTTAATTACAGAGCTAATATCACTTATATTGCTTACACTTTTTAAATCATCTTCTATTGGCTTTACTGCCATTTTGTCTAAAATATCTGCACTTGCACCTGGGTAGCTACCTGCAATTGATATCATCTCTAAATTTGCAGGGGGAAAAAGCTCTTTTGGTATTTGTTTGTAGGCAAAAAGAGCCATTATTAACATTAATATAAATAAAATGTGGTTTAGTATTGATTTATCAACCGCAAATGCTATAAATTTTTTAATCAATTATAGCTCCTCATTGGGTATTTTTATCTCATTAAATAACTCTTTTGTGGTTTTTGGTTGAGTTTTGTTTTTATTGTCTTGATTTTTTTGCTGATTTTGTGCATTACTATTTGTTGTTACTTCTGGTTTAATTGGCTCTTTGGGTTGATAATTAAATAGAGGGTCAATAATTGTATTTTTATATTTAAGTTTTTCAATTTGAAGTTTTAAAATATTTCTTTCTTCTTTTAGAGCATTTATTTGGGTTGATAGTTTTTGAATGTTTCTACTTGTATAATATAGTTCATTTGCCACATAGACCTTTAATAAAAGAAGTAAAGTTATAAAAATTAATAGTGGCATCATATATCTTTTATTCATAACTTATTTATCTCCTTTGAACTTAAATATTCTAAGTTTAGCACTTCGGCTTCTTGGATTTTGTTTTATCTCCTCTTTAGTAGCAGTTATTGGTTTTTTATTTAGTTCAACTCCAAGGTTGTTATTGTTTCCACAAGTGCATCTTATTGCATTATTTGGGCAAATACACTTTTTAGACCACTCTTTAAACTTTTTCTTTACTAATCTATCTTCAAGAGAGTGAAAAGTGATAAGTGCTATTGTAGCATTTTTTGGCTTTTTTGTTTCTAATATATTTAAAAGTTCTTTAATTTCATCTAGCTCATGATTTACCTCTATTCTAATTGCTTGAAAATATAGGGTTGCGGGGTGAATTTTGCCTTTTTTATAAACATTTTTTTCTATTATATTTGCTAATTCAATATTACTTTTTATAGTTTTATCTTTTCTATATTTACAAATTGCATTTGCAACTTTTTTAGCTTCTCTTACCTCTCCAAACTCTCTAAAAATTCTCTCTAATTCATCTTGAGTATAACTATTTACAACATCTTTTGCACTAAAAGAGCTATTTTGATCCATTCTCATATCTAAAGATTGGCTATCAAATCTAAATCCTCTATCCTCTTTATCAAGTTGTAAAGATGATACTCCAAAGTCAGCTAGTAGGGCAGTTGTATTAGTAAAATCAATCTCTTTTAATTTTTGAGAGAAACTCCCCTTTAGTAGAGTAACTCTATCTTTAAATGCTTCTAATCTTTTCTTGCTAAATGCAAGTGCTTCATCATCTCTGTCTATTCCAATTAAATTAATATTTGGATATTTTTTTAACATTTCAAAAGAGTGTCCAGCATAGCCTAGTGTGCAGTCAATAAAATCTCCATTGCCAATATCTTTAAAGCTATTAATTACTTCATTTAATAAAACTGGTATATGTGGGGCATTAGTCATATTTTTCAAAATATCTCTTTTTTAATGATATAATACCAAAATAGAGTTAAGGAAAAGTAAGAATTGCTATTTGTAAGTTTACAAAATATGTAAAACAAATTGACAATTAATTTTTTTGTAAGATAAAAAACCCTTTATATATGGTATAATACTAATTAATAGAAATCTATTGGATTGACACTTTGTTGTCTAATTTATTCTTTGAAGGTGGTGAATTATGGATGCAAAAGAGATAGTAACGAGGTTAGAGATAATAAAATTGGCAACAACAATTGGTGATCATAGCACAATTGCTATACAAACAGATAGCCTAAAGAGTGCCAATAGTAGTAGATTAAATGAGATTTCATCGCTTTTAAATAGTAAAAACTATAGACAGGGGTTATATTTAATTAAGAGTTATCTATCAGATATGGGCGGCGCAGATACATTTGATAATATTGATGTAGATAGTGAAGGTGAGCGAGTTTTAGATATTGAAGATATGCTAAGAATGAGTCCACTTGCAAAAGAGACAATAAAAGATTATAAAAGAAGTGTATATACTAAAGATGATTTAGAGGCATTTGCTAAAAATATTGAAGTTTCACCTATAGATGAAAAAATATCTAAAGAGAATAATTTAAAATCAAAAAATTTATCAAAAGATGAAAATAGCCAAAAGAGCAGTGAAGAAAATATTAACTCATTTGTAGAAAGTATTGAAGAGGAGCTAAAAGAGCCAAAAGAGTTAAAAACTCAAAATAGATATGAACCTACTAAAGAGGATATAGAAAAAGGCAAAGAGATTTCAAGTGCTTTGGAGAGTGCAGATAGTGAAACACCTTTAGATGAAATTAGTGCAGAGGTTATGGGTTCTAGCACTAAGAAAAAAAGAACTAAAGTGTTGTCAAAATATAAAACATTAAGAGCAAAGTTTGCCAAAAAAGATAGTAGTATTGATGATAGTAACACTAAAATAGAAGATTCAAAAGAGATTGAAAAATCAAAAACCCCTAATAAAGAGGATATAAAAAATGATAAAAAAATTGAGATAAGCAATAGCGATACAAGTTTAGAAATTGAAGATACAAATAGCAATATTAGCAGTAAAGATAATTTAGAAATTAACAGCCAAGTAGAGATAAAAGAGGATATGGAGAGTAAAGATACATTAGAAAATAAAGATACAACAGAAATTAGTGATGCATCAGAGAGTAAAGATAAAACAGAGATTAGTGATACTAACTCTACAAGAGAAAATGATATTAATGAGTCTGATTTAAAATCAAATGAGTCAAAATCTAAACTTTCTCAAGAGAAACAAATTGCACAAGATAAAAAAGATAGAGAAACAATATATTCAGCAATTCCAAATATTGAAGATAAGTTTAGAGAAGCATTTGCTCTGTATCCACCAGTAAAAGAGAGTGATATATGGACACAAGAGGTTATTAGATTTTTAAAAGGTGTAACTGTTAATAGTTTTTCAGAACTAGATGTTAAACAACTTTTGGATGAATATAACTACTATTTAGGAAAAAATGATATTGCAAAAGCATCTCAAGTTTTATTATTAGCTTCTGTTACCGATTCTAAATATGCTAAGTTTTTATTAGCAAGAGAGTTATTCTCAGGAAAAGTTATAAAAAGAGATTTAAAAAAATCTTTTATATTAATGAAAGAGTTAGCAAACAGTTTCTATCCAGAAGCAGTTTGTGATTTAGGACAATTTTATGAGTATGGAATAGGTGTTCAAAAAGATAAAAAAGTAGCAATTAGGCTTTATGAAAAAGCATTTGAATTAGGCGTAAGCAGAGCTACAAAACATATTAATAGACTAAAAGAGTCTAGTGGAATTTTATCTACAATATTTAAGATAAAATAGTTTAGCAACTGAGGTTAAAGCAGTTTTGCAACTGCCTCATATGCAACTTCTATCATTTTATCTATCTCTTTATTATTAATAATATATGGTGGCATAAAGTATATTGTATTGCCAAGAGGTCTAAGTATGACACCATGTTTAAGTGAATATGTGTAAACTTGTAAACCAATTCTATCTTCTGCTTTATAGCCCTTTATATCAAATGCAGCTACCATACCTGTTTGTCTAATATTTTCAACATTTGGCAAAGAGTTAAATATTTGTAGCTTTTTCTCTATATATTTACTTTTAATTTTATTATTGTTTATGACATTATCATTTTCAAAAATTTCTAATGTAGCTAAAGCTGCACTACAAGCTAGTGGATTGCCAGTATAGCTATGTGAATGCAAAAAAGCTTTGTGTTCATTATAATCGCAATAAAATGCATTATATATTGTATTAGTTGTCAACACAGTTGACAGTGGCAAATATCCACCAGTAAGCCCTTTTGATAGAGTCATAAAGTCTGGAGTTATATTTGCCAATTCACATGCAAACATCTCTCCACTTCTGCCAAAACCAGTCATTATCTCATCTGCAATTAAGTGTATATTATATTTTTTAGTAAGCTCTCTTGCTCCAATTAAGTAACTTGGATGATACATATGCATATTTCCAGCACCTTGTATTAAAGGTTCAACTATGAGTGCTGCAATATTACTGTGGTGTTTTTTTAAGATATCTTCTAATTTTTCTAATGCAATATTTGAAGCATTTATGCTCTTATCTGTAGGAACAGGCGTTTGCATATTTTTAATTAGCAGTGGCTCATAGGTATCTTTATATAATGTAACATCTCCAACACTTAATGCTCCTAATGTTTCTCCATGGTAACTATTTGTAAGTGATAAAAAAGTATCTTTATTTATACCAATATTTTTAAAGTAGTGATAACTCATCTTTAGAGCAACCTCTATGGCACTAGAGCCATTATCGGCATAAAAAACTTTGTTTAAGCCATCTGGAGTAATAGATACTAGTTTTGATGCTAAATCTATTGCAGGTTTGTGTGAAAAACCTGCTAGTATAACATGCTCTAAGCTCTCTAACTGCTCTTTTATTTTGCTATTTATATAACTATTTGAGTGTCCAAAAAGATTAACCCACCAGCTACTAATTGCGTCAATGTAGCAATTATCATCAAAATCATAAAGATATATGCCTTTTCCTCTTTTGATTGGTATTAGTGGCAAAAATTCGTGATCCTTCATTTGAGTGCATGGGTGCCAAATATTTTTTAAATCTAAATTTTTTAAATAATTTGAAGTCATTTGTATCTCTTTTTTTTCAATATATTATAGTATAAAAAAGTTATTTAAAGCTAAGTTGACAAAAAATTTACAAAAAGTGTGAAGATTGTAAACACTTTATGTAAAATATTTAATTTTTTTGTAAATTAATTTTTATGTAATATAAGTGTAAAAGATAAAATAAGTATCCCATTTAATCAGCATAAATTAATAAACAAAGAAAAAATGCAGTTATTGACAGAAAAAAACATAGTAAAATAGTTGTCATATAAAGGCTACTATTAATATTTTTTAGGTTAAAATTACAAATAAGAATATATCTATTTTTTAAAGGTTTGTTTAATAATGATTACTTGGATGCAAAATAACAACAGATATTTAGTTATTACAATATGGATAGCAACAATAGCATTTATAGGTGCTGGTTTTGTTGGTTGGGGTAGTGTAAATTTTGGCTCTAGTGCAAGTTCTATAGCAAAAGTTGGAGATATTTCTATCCCAATTAAAAAATATAATTTTAATTATAGTAATTTATATGCACAAAAAGCAAAAGAGTTAAATGGCAAGTTTGATAAAAAACAGGCTCAAGAGTTAGGCTTAGGAAAAGCTGTGCTTAGAAATTTAATTAATGAGGCGATGTTGTTAAATTTTGCAAAAGAGTATGGAATTGTAGCTACAGATAAAGAGATTGGCTTAGAGATAGCATCATATAACGCCTTTAAAGATAAAAATGGAGTTTTTAATAAGAGTATTTATGATAATTTTTTAAGATCAAGAGCTATGAAAGCAAAAGATTTTGAAGCAATTTTAAGAGATGATATTATTATTAGAAAAGTATTAAAGTTAATCAATATTAAACCATTAAAATTAGAAAAAGATGCTATAGGCTCGACTCTTAACATAGCAGATAAAATCAAATATAAGATAATTAAATCAAGTGATGTTAAAGTAGCAGTTAGTGATGATGAATTAAAAAAGTTTTGGGAGAAAAATAAATTAAACTATATGACTAAAACTAAATATAATTTAGATTTGCTTTGGACAAATGCAAAAGATATAAATATTACAGATAGTGAAATAGAAAAATACTATAAAGAAAATAGCTTTAACTATACAGATAAAAGTGGAAAAATTAAAGATTTAAAAGATGTAAGAGATTTAGTTATAAATGATTTAAAGCTTAAAAAAATTAAAAAAGAGGCTGCAATTGATAGAAGTAAGTTCAAAAAGAGTAAGCTAAAAGCAACTGAGAGTGTAACCTTAGAAGCAGATGATGCAAAATTACCAACAGATGTTTGGAAAACTATTCTTAATGCAAAAAGTGGTGAGTTTTTAAAGCCAAAAGCTGTAAAAGATAGATATGTTACTATTCATATAAAAGATATTATTAAACCAAGAGTAATGAACTTTAATGAAGCTAAAGAGTTGGCAAAAAAAGATTTTGAAGCTCTTAAAAAAGAGAAAGAGTTAGAGAAATTAGCTAATGAGAGTATGAAAAATGAGGCAAACTTTGATATTGAACCTAAAGATTATATTTCACTATCTAAATTTCAAGTTTTACCTCAATTGACACCACAAGATAGTGCAGTAGCTATTAGAGCTATTTTTGCTAGTAGCAAAAAAATTAATAGTGTAAAAGTTAGTAATGGCATTGTTGTATATGATATAGTAGAACAAAAAATTTTAGATAACAATAAAACATTAAATAGTATGAATAGTGAGATAACTTTAATTAAAAATAGTGAATTAAATAGTAACCTTTTAAAAGAGTTAGCAAGTAAATATAAGACTGAAGTTTATGTTAAGGATATAAAATGAGTAATACGATTTTAGCTATTGATATTGGCTCTATGGCTGTTAAAGCAGTAATTGCAGAGATTGATGAATTTAATGAAATAAAAGTTTTAGGTCATGGAGTTTCAAGATCTTTAGGTGTTAAAAAAGGAACAATTACTAATATTGATTTAGCATCTAAATCTATTAGACAAGCAGTTAGCGATGCTAGAAGAATTGCAGGTAATAATATCTCATCTGCTATAGTATCAATATCTAATGCTTATACAAAAAGCACTGATTCAATAGGAATTGTTAATATTCCTCAAAAAGATATTACTGTAAAAGAGATTAATCGTGCAATGGAAACAGCACTATACAATGCTGATATTCCAAAAGATTATGATGTATTGCATGTATTGCCTTATAACTTTAAAGTTGATGAACAGAGTAATATTGAAGATCCATATAATATGAATGCTACTCGTATGGAAGTTGAAACTCATATTATCATTGCTCAAAAGTCAAGTCTTAGCAATTTAAAA
>Ga0256828_1000699_pt1 | contig 21946 bp, 24 predicted proteins | sample CV88metaG_FD_185993 | JGI IMG/M metagenome (GOLD analysis project Ga0256828, IMG submission 185993) | Hydrothermal vent microbial communities from East Pacific Rise, Pacific Ocean - CV88 | ecosystem: Environmental > Aquatic > Marine > Hydrothermal vents | place: Pacific Ocean: East Pacific Rise...
ATGTACCTTCTTCAAAAAGTAATGAATCCAAAGCCAAACCCAAAGAGTCCCTGAAAGGAAAATCTGCTTCAAAACTCTACAGTGAGGGTGTAAGGCTTTTTGTAAAGAAACGTTATGATGAGGCGAAAAAGAGATTTACAATCACCGATACAAAAGGGTATAAACCTGCAGCTTCCAACTACTACCTTGGAGAGATAGCCTATTATACAAAAAAGTATGAAGATGCAATTTTTTATTTTAAAAAGAGTGCGGGTCTGTATGATCAGGCAACTTATATCGATACACTTTTGCTTCATACGGCTGTCTCATTGGAAAAAAGTGGAGACAAAGAACAGGCAAAAGTTTTTTATGAGAATATCGTAGCGAATTATGACGGTAAAAAGTCTGCAAAGATCGCTAAACAGAAGTTAAAGAAATTATAGATGACTCTCTATCGATCCATATTAGTAAGCATTTTGCTTTTCAGCACTTTTGTCTATGCTGAAAATGAAGAGAACACACCTGTCAAAGAGTTGAGACATGAGCTTATCCCTCTTTCAAAAACAGTTTTTGAAGTGTTGGATCTGGTAACAGATGAGACACGAACTGTTGATCTGACAGGAAAAGATTTTATTCTGGTTTCAGTTCGGGAAAAAGGGAGTGATGGCAGATTTTATGCCGTAGACAGAGATGGAACGGTATGGTGGAGCGGTCCTGTGACTTCAGGGGCACTGGAGTTCAGAAGCCCTTCAGGTGTTTTTCCTATTATCCAAAAGAAACGCTATCATATGTCAACAGCATATCCTGAAGAATCAGGTATAAATAATATGGATTATATGATGAAGTTCACCCGTTTTGGACATGCGCTGCATAAAGGAAGTGTAGATTGGATGTCTCACGGCTGTATCCACATCGATCCAAAGGATGTGCCAGTGATCTACAGATGGTCAAGATACGGTATGCCGGTTGTCATCACAAGGCATACCTATATGCCTTTTGCAAAAGAAGATCTACGAAAGATATATCTGAGACGTTAGTCTCCCAGCTCTTTTGCTTTTTGATAGGCAGCCTCTATGGCATCCATACAGGCAGCTCTGACATTTCCCTCTTCCAATGCGCCGTATCCCGCAGCAGTGGTTCCCCCCGGACTCATGACATTGTCTTTGAGCAGTGCCGGGTGTATCTCTTGTATGAGTGAGCCAAAACCGTTGAAGAGACCTTTCATGGTGGTCATGGCATCTTCTCTTTTAAGACCTTGTTTGACTGCACCGTCCACCAATGCTTCTGCAATGAGTGCCAAGTAGGCAGGACCGCTTCCAGCAAGCGCAGTAGCGATGTCTATCTCTTTTTCACTCTCCAGCCACAAGGTATCTCCTACAGCATTGAAAAGTACTTTTGCCTCTTTCTGGAATCTGTGATCCCCTGTGAGTGTGGTGATGGATGCACCGATCGTTGCAGCAAGGTTTGGCATGGCTCTGACCGTTGCTTTTGTCTTAATGTGTTTTTTGAGTTTGGTTATGGTAGTTCCGGCAAGTACGGAGAACATCACTTTGGCTTTACCTTTGAGTTGTTTCCCGACTTCTTCAACATTACCCGGTTTTACACATAGAAGTATGGTCTTGTCAGTGATGTCAAAATGATCAAGAAGATACTTTTCTATTTTAATACCGAGATGCTTTTCAAATGCATCCAGTTTTTCCATATCTCTGCCTACAACTTCAATGTTGTATTTACCTTTAAGACCTTGGGCAATACTCATCCCCATATTACCGTTACCTATAAATGTGATTGTTTGCATTATTCACTCACTTTAATTAAATTACTCAGATTATAACACATAAATTATTTGGTATAATAACTCCAATTATTTATGAGGATAGAAGAGATGGAAGCATTTTTACAAGAGGCTAAAGCTTCAAGCAGGCTACTTTCTACACTAAGTGGAACCCAAAAAAACAGAATTTTAAGCCAGATGGCTCAGGCTCTGCGTGACAATATGCAAGAGATACTTAAAGCCAATGCCTTGGATATGGCAGATGCCCAGACGAATAACCTGACTGCCGCACTGAAAGACAGACTCCTTTTGGATGCAGGAAGAGTAGAAGGTATGGCTACAGCCATAGAGGAGATAGCAGCACTCAAAGAGCCGGTGGGACGTGTATTGGACGGCTGGTATGCAGATGCAGGATTCAAGATAGAAAAAGTCTCTGTACCTATCGGTGTGGTAGGTGTTATTTATGAATCACGTCCGAATGTAACAGCGGATGTGGGAGCACTCTGTTTCAAAAGCGGCAATGTTGCCATCTTAAAAGGCGGGAAAGAGGCGGAACACTCCAACCGTGCCATTGCAAAAGTACTTCAAGGTGTATTGGAGAAAAACAGTTTATCTAAAGGAGCCATAGCACTTTTACCGGACTCTTCACGTGAGGGTGTGGCAAAACTCATTAAGCAGGATGCCTATGTCGATCTTATTGTACCGCGTGGAGGGGAGGCACTCATCAAGTATGTCTCTTCCAATGCGACCGTACCTGTGGTCAAACATGACAAAGGGCTTTGCCATACCTACATAGATGAAGATGCAGATTTTGATAAGGCTCTTAATGTCAGCATTAATGCCAAATGCCGTCGTACAGGAATTTGCGGGGCTTTAGAAACGCTGCTTGTGGATGCTGCTATTGCCCAAGAGATACTTCCGCGTATCAAAGAGGCGTATGATGCACAGGGAACAGAGATACGGGGATGCCAGAGGACAAGAGAGATCATAGAAGCAAATGCGGCAACAACGGAAGATTATGCCACGGAGTATCTCGATAACATTCTGACGATTAAAGTAGTCGACGGTGTAGAAGAAGCCATCTCTCATATAGAGAAGTACGGTTCACAACACTCAGAAGCAATCATCACAGAGAACTACACCACAGCAGAAAAATTTTTAAATGCTGTAGATGCAGCCTGTGTTTACCTCAATGCCAGTACGCAGTTCACTGACGGAGGGGAGTTCGGTTTCGGTGCAGAAGTAGGCATCTCTACCAATAAACTCCATGCCAGAGGACCGATGGGGGTGAGTGAACTTACAACCTATAAATATAAAATTTATGGGAATGGAGAGACCAGATAAGTTAAATAAAATAAGCCTTACTAAAGTTTCATTAGCTAGAATAACACAAATTTAATATTAGGAATAATGATGGCAATTCAAGCTGAGAATAGCGTAGTAGGAATCGAATACGAAGTAAAAGAAGCAGGTTCGACTGAGATCGTAGATACAAATAAAGGTGCACAGCCACTAGAGTTCATTACAGGAAAAGGGCACATCATCCCTGGTCTTGAGAATGCTCTTGTAGGTATGAATAAAGGTGAGAGTGCCGATATTATGGTAAAAGCTGCAGATGCATACGGTGAAGTAAATCCCGAAGCAATGCAAACATTACCACTTGAGCAGTTCGAGGGTGTTGATCTTAAAGAGGGTATGACACTTTACGGTCAAGGTGAGAATGGTGAAACTGTACAGGTAACTGTAACTTCTTTCGATGACAAAGAAGTAAAAGTAGATTTCAACCACCCATTGGCAGGTAAAGACCTTATGTTCTCAGTGACAGTTCTTGATGCAAGAGAAGCAACAGAAGATGAAGCTGCAAGTGGACAAGTTGGCGGTGGGCACTGTGATGATGGTGCATGTGGCTGCGGACACTAATCTTTTGTCCGATTTGGCATCATCTTTGCACAAAAGATCGGTGCTTCATTCGGTCACTTACTACTAAGTAAGCTTCCTCTTTACACACCAACCTTTTGCACAAATCTAATACCAACTCAAATAAAATATTGAGTGTACAAATATCTGATTTTATAAAACTATGACAATCTGACATATTTTTTTCTCTTTTTGATTTTTCCGACTATAATACCACTATGCAAAACTATACAACACTTCAGATACAGTCTGTTGCCGTACTTGTTATTTTGTTTCTTTATTTTCTCTATAAACTAAGAGGGTGTTATAAAAAATTAAGAAACAGAAGTCTGCTTGGACGTAACAGAACACTCAAAAAACTTAAGCGTCTCAGTTGGGATGATTTTGAGCTTTTGTGTATGGAATTATTTGCCAAGCAGGGCTGGAAAGTACTTGGGAATGAAAAGAAGGGTGCTGACGGCGGGGTGGATATTTGGATGAAAAAAACCTCTTTTACAAAAAAAAATAGCTCTGCCATTGTGCAGTGCAAACGTTATGATGATGCACTGGTGACCATTAAAGTACTCCGTGAGATGTACGGATTGATGCATGAGTATGATGTGGATGCAGCGTATATTGTAACCACAAACCGTTTTACCAAAGAGTGTTACAAGTTCATCGAGGGAAAAAATATGATATTGATCAATGGAGAAGAATTGGTTAAGATGATTAACTAATAAAGTTTGAGTATAATATTTGTATGGAACTTACAATAGAAAAAATAGATATTTCAGATATGGACTATGACAGATTTGTCAAAGAGTATCTCATTCCTGAAAAACCGGTAGTGATCACCGGATTGAATGGGTATAACAAAGAGGTGATCACTCCCCAATACGTCAGTAAGCAATTTCAGAACGAAGAAAATCGCAGCATTGGCTGGTATGATGCACCTATGCCTTCACCTGATGAAGATATATATGTCCCGGATATGATACGAAAGCTTTTTGAACGGGATGATATGTCTGCCAGAGCATTGCCAATGCGTATCTTTCTTCAGCCGAAAGGACAGCAGACACTGTTTCACTATGACGGGAACAGTCTGCATGTCTTTAACTTGCAGATCAAAGGGCGTAAGATATGGAGGATCATCTCTCCACAGACCCCCATTGCTTCTGCACCTTTCCTCATAGCATCACTTGTCCCTAAAGATTTTAAAATCGATTATAATAAACATGATGCGTGCGAGCTTGAACTACTGGAAGGAGAGATGCTTTTTCTGCCTCGTTACTGGATACATGATGTTGGAGCACGGGATGAGGTAAATGTAAATTATAACTGGGTTTTGACACCTACTTTCCCATCTATGGATTCTGCTGTGGGGAAGAGAGAAGTTGAACTGCTGAAGTTACGTAAAAAGATCCCTCTTATTGACAGTCTTATGGTGGACAATTACGGTGAATATGGCGGTGCCGGAGAAGAGCTTGTAAATAATTATATTAAAGATGTAGGGATCATAAGTGTAGTCATACGTTTCTTTAAGGAAGTCATCCTTTTCCCTAAGGCCTTCTTTTTAATGAAAGAGATAAAGTCTATGGCAGCTGATTTTGAGAAAAATAATTTCAATATGAAAGGTATGTAGCTACTCTTCATATACCTCAAAATCCTCTTTACTTACACCACAATCGGGACACTCCCAGTCATCAGGGATATCTTCAAACGGTGTTCCCGGTGTAATGTCTCTGTCGGGATCACCTACAGCCGGATCATAAATATATTCACAGACTGTACAAATGTATTTTTGGTTCATTCTCTATCCTTTTTGAGTTATCTTGAAATATACTTACCCCGTGTGTAATCTGTGTTGAAGCAGGCTTGGGTGAATAGTGTAATCTTAACATGGTAAAATACGATAAATATTTTTACTTTAAAAGGACACCGTATGTCGATCAAATGTGCATTTTTATTTCCGGGGCAAGGTTCGCAGGCTGTTGGAATGGGACAAGATTTTTTTAATAACTCTGATGTAGCCAAACAGATGGTAGCTGATGCCAGTGCCAGAACAGGGATAGATTTTGAGAATCTTCTTTTTACTGAGAATGACAATCTTGAAAAAACAGAGTTCACACAACCTGCTATTTTACTTGTATCTGCTATAGCACACAAGTTGTTCGAAGATGAGATGCCGATCAAGCCTGTGTATGCTTTGGGGCACTCTTTGGGTGAGTTCTCTGCACTTGTAAGTGTGGGTGCTTTGGATGCTATAGATGCAGTCGAACTTGTAAATCTTCGCGGTAAACTTATGGCTGAAGCATGTGCAGGTCAGGATGTGGGGATGATGGTATCACTCGGTCTTGATGATAAAACGGTTGAAGATATCTGTGCAGCACAAAGAGATGCAGGGATGAAAGTCTGGCCTGTGAACTACAATGCAGAAGGTCAAATAGTCATCGCAGGGATCAAACCTGATCTTGAAAAGCTTGAGCCTATCCTCAAAGAGGCAAAAGCAAGACGTGCAATGCTTCTTAACATGTCTGTTGCATCACATTGTCCGCTTCTAGCGTCTGCGACTGCCCCGTTGGCTGAAAAACTTGCAGAGGTACTCAAAGATGAGTTCACTGCACCGGTCATTTCAAATGTAACGGCAAAAGGCTACAGTACGAAAGAAGAAGCACTGGATCTTCTTCCCAAGCAGTTGGTATCGCCTGTACTCTACAAGCAGTCTATTGCTGATTTTGATGATGATGTGGATTGTTATGTTGAATTTGGTCACGGTGGGGTTCTGAAAGGATTAAATCGCAGGGCTACAAAAAAGCCTCATTTTGTGGTTTCAGATATGGCTTCTTTGGCAACAGTGATTGAAGAAATTAAAAATTTAGGTTAAAAATGAATAAAATAGCGATCATGGGTGCCATGCCCGAAGAGATAGAACCGATCATCTCCAAGCTGAATAACTTGAATGTGGTGGAGTATGCTGCAAACAAATATTATGAGGGTAGTTATCATGGTCAGGAAGTGGTTGTTGCCTATTCCAAGATAGGTAAGGTTTTTGCAACACTTACTGCAACGATCCTTATAGAGAAATTTGAGTGTAATATTCTGCTTTTTTCAGGTGTTGCAGGGGCTATCTCTTCTGAACTTAAAGTGGGTGATCTCATCATTGCAGAGGGACTGTGTCAGCATGACTTGGACATCACTGCATTTGGACATCCTTACGGATATGTTCCTGAGGGTGAAGTATGTGTGGTAACTGATGAAAAATTGAGAGAAATAGCAAAACAGGTTGCTTCAAATAAAGGTTTGGTACTTAAAGAAGGTATCATTGCAACAGGTGACCAGTTTGTGGCAAATGAAGAGCGCAAGAACTGGATAGGTGAGACTTTCAAGGCAGATGCCTTGGAGATGGAAGGTGCGGCAGTGGCAGTGGTCTGTTCAGCTTTGAATGTACCGTTTTTCGTCCTACGTGCCATCTCTGATGCAGCAGATATGGATGCAAGTTTCTCTTTTGATGAATTTTTGGAATCTTCTGCAAAGATTTCAGCAGATTTTATTTTGTCAATGGTTGATGAATTAAAATAATAGACCTTTTGTGTGCCATATTTCCATTTATTTGGATTGAGGCGTTGTTGTTCTCTTCATTTTTTTAGAAAAAACGAAGCAAAAAGCGTCGTTCCTCTCAAATCGCTCTGCTTTCAAGGGTGTTCGGAATGACAAGACACACTATCGTGTGATTAATGAGGAATATTAATGGATGATAACCAAAGACGCAGTAAAGCCAAAAACATTCCTATGAGTAAAAAACTTTTAAAGATCATAGGCAAAACCAATGCTGAGTTCAAACTTATTGGTGAAGGTGACAAAGTTTTAGTTGGCTTGAGTGGAGGTAAAGATTCTCTGGCTTTGGTACATGCCCTTAAACATGTACAAAAACACGCACCCTTCAACTTTGAATTTGAAGCCTGTACCATCAAGTACGGAATGCCTGATGAACATTATGAATTTTTGAGTAAGCATTGCCAAGAGTACGGCATAAAACACACGGTGTATGCGACCAATATCTTTGAAATTTCGCATGATACCATCCGTGAGAACTCCTCTTTTTGTTCGTACTTTTCACGTATGAGAAGAGGAGCACTATATACCTTTGCAGAAGAAGGTGGCTTTAACAAGGTAGCACTTGGTCATCATTTTGATGATATGGTAGAGAGCTTTTTTATGAATATGTTCTATAATGGATCTTTACGTACCTTGGCACCTATTTACAAAACAGGTAGAGGCTTTCATCTCATTCGTCCACTCATCCAAGCCAGAGAGACACAGCTTCGTGCATTTGCCCAGGAGAATGGTTTGCAGGTTATAGGAGATGAAGCGTGCCCTGCTATGTTAAAGGATGTTAAAATGCCTCATGCCAGAGCCTCTACGAAAGCGTGGCTGGCAGGACTTGAAAAAGAGAACAAAGATATTTTTAAAATGTTCAAGGCTTCTTTCAAACATATTCATGATGATACTTTTTTAGACCCAAAGCGTTGGGATAGGGATGATATTTGAGTAGTAAACAATTTCTATCTACTGCCTCTGGACGCATAGACAAGATCCTAGCCAAAGAGTTAGATGTCAGCCGTAACCAGGTAGAGAAGCTTGTCAAAGACGGGCTTGTCTTGGTCAATGGTAAAACAGTGACCAAAACCAGTTTTAAAGTAGCAGAGGGTGATGAGATAGCCTACAAGTTTAAAGAGGCTGAGAAACGTGAAGCAGTAGAAGTAGATTTTGATGTTGAAGTGTTGTATGAAGATGAGTATCTGCTTGTAGTCAATAAACCCAGCGGTTTGGTAGTACATCCTGCTCCTTCGGTCAAAGAAGCAACGCTTGTAGACTGGCTCATTCAAAAAGGTATTTCTCTCTCTACTATAAGCGGGGAGGAGCGTCACGGTATTGTGCATCGTATAGACAAAGAAACTACGGGTGCATTGGTAGTGGCCAAAGATAACAAGGTACATGAAGCTTTGAGTCTTCAGCTGCAGGATAAAAGTATGGGACGGTACTATTTGGCACTTATCGACCATCCGCTTAAAGATGATGTGGTGGTAGACAAGCCCATAGGACGTAACCCGAAGAACAGACTCAAAATGGATGTCGTACCTCACGGAAAACCTGCCAAGACAGCCTTTAAAAAGCTTTTGACATCAGCCTATGATGTGGAACTGATAGCTGCAAAACTCTTTACAGGACGTACCCATCAGATACGTGTACATCTGAATACTTTGGGACGGCATATCCTGGGAGATGATTTATATGGCTTTAAGACCAAAAGAGATAAAATTCCAAGAGTTTATCTGCATGCATATCTGCTATACTTAGTCCACCCGATCAGCGGTGAAAAAATGGAGTTTGAAGCTCCGCTTTTTGACGATATGACAACATATATGACAAAATATTTTGATCAAGGTGAAATAGATGAAAAAATCAACCCTCTTACTCTCGGCTCTGGCTTTACTGGTTCTTAACGGATGCGGCGGCATTAAAGGGCTGCTTATTTACAAAACTGATCCGACACTGAAAACGATCACCCAGGTACGTGCATTGCCTATGAGCAGTTCTGTAGGCTTTGAGTGGCAAACCATAAAGGACAGGCGTGTCCATGGTGTCAATATCTATAGAGGTTTGCCTACAGATAAATATAAAACAGATCAAGGTTTTAAACGTGTAGGTTCAGTAGGGAACCGTTACGGTACGCACTTTGTTGATACACATGTAAAACCAAACACAACTTATCTGTATACATTTACTACCTACTCTTTGGGGAAAGAATCAAAACACGGAACTGTGCTTAAAGTTAAAACAAGACCTCCTTTTGCAGGCGTCTCTTTTGTACAAGCGTATAAAGTAGCCCCTAAAGTTGTAAAACTTTTATGGAGACCGCACCCTAATGAAAGAGTGAATGCCTATATCATAGAACGTTCAGTCAATGGCGGTCCATGGAAATATATGGCGATAGTCAAAGGACAGCTTATGGCAGAATATGTCGATAGCCGTGTAAGAGTCGGGAATAATTATGCCTACCGTATTTTTGCAAGAGGATATGACAAGATACGGTCACAGCCGAGTCAAGTAACACGTATTTCACTTTAAGGATCAGAGAGTTTATGCCGCATTTAAAAGTTACGCCATTTGAGAGTTCTGCTATAGAACAACACATCTTTAAAAGTGATATCATTACTTTCAGGGCAAAAGCACTTAAAGGTGATGATGAACTGCTCGGTGTAGAGCATGGAGGAGAGGAGTTTCTTCTTCAGATCAAACCTGATGCCAAAGCAACCCTTGTAAAGTATGATAAAGTGACCAGACCTTTGAAAGTCAATCTTCTAAAAGAAGCATTGGATAAAGTCTCCAAAGAGCTGGAGTTCAACATTGAGAGTTCAAACATAGCTATCTCGAATATCAAACCGGCACTCTCTTCGGAGTACTTCAAGAAAATAGAGGATTTTGAGAATATTACCTTTCCTAAAGAGAAGATAAGTGTTGAAGTAGGATTTGGGTCAGGAAGACATTTGCTCCATCAGGCAAAGAAGAATCCGGATACTCTTTTCATAGGGCTTGAGATACATACCCCCTCGGCACAACAGGTACTCAAACAGATAGAACTGCAAAATTTGGATAACATCTGGGTGGTAAACTATGATGCAAGACTTTTTTTGGAAATGCTGCCTTCCAATGCCTGTGAGCAGATATTTGTCCATTTCCCTGTACCTTGGGATAAAAAGCCGCATAGACGGGTAATAAGTCCAAGTTTTCTGGATGAGTCCATGCGTGTACTCAGAGAGGGGGGACGGCTGGAACTTCGTACTGACAGTGACAAATATTTTTGGTATTCGCTGGAGACTTTCTTTTCTGTACCTAAAGTAGAGGTGGAAGTGCGTAAGAATGAAGCATTGGAAGTGACCAGTAAGTATGAAGCCAGATGGCGCAGGCAGGAGAAAGATATCTATGATGTCTATGTAAAATGCAGAGAAAACTCCAAGCCTAGAAAGTTGAATATAGATTTTAATTTTAATATTGTAAAATATAGAAAAGGTTTGGAAGAAACTTTACCTAAAAAAGCACTGGTCTTTGACGGATACTTCGTACACTTTGAACGCATGTATAAAATAGGGGAAGAAAAACTTCTTATTAAATGTGCATTTGGAAGTTTTGACAGACCTGAACATAAATATATTTTGATAGAAGAGAACAGCTGCAGATACTTTGTTTCACCTCCGGTGAAGACAATGGTCAACTATGAAGCACATCAAAAAATAATGGAACTTTTATCTTAAAGGAAACCTAGGATGTCCAATGTAATTAATGCTCAACATCTCACACTTGCCTATGATAACGGAGCAAAAGAGATTATCAAAGATGCGAGTTTTACGATCAAAAAAGGGGAGTTTGTTTTTATTACAGGGCCCAGCGGTTCGGGTAAATCAACACTCCTCAAGGCGCTTTACGGGGCATTGAAACCTACAGAGGGAAGTCTTGTGGTCGGGGGCTTGGATCTGGCAACTATAGGTCAAAGTAAACTGCAGGAGTTAAGAACACATTTGGGGATCATTTTTCAGGATTATAAACTGGTTAATGAGTGGACAGTAGCAAAAAATGTGGTATTGCCTTTGATGATAGCGGGTTATGGAGTAGATGTACAGAATACCCAGGCACAAAGACTGCTCAAACACGTAAAACTCTCAGAACATGCCAATAAATACCCTTTGGAACTCAGTGGTGGTGAGCAACAGCGTGTCGGTGTAGCAAGAGCTTTGTCCAAGAATCCTGTAGTGATACTTGCAGATGAGCCTACAGGTAACCTTGATGACTACTCTTCCAATGTGATCTGGGATCTTATGGAGAATGCCTGTCAGCAGCTGGATACTACAGTGCTGGTTGTAACACATAAGATACCGACGATCTTTTCGTTACCGTATAGACATTTTATTATTGAAAGCAAGGGTGTGTATGAAGTTCATTAAAAACCATCTCATGTTCATTTTGCCGTTGATGGCAATATTGCTTGGTATAGAGTTCTATCTTGTCTTTGACCGTACGACGAATTCGTATGAAAAAGGCTTAAAAGAGGGCTACTCTATGCTTGTAGTGACCAAGAAACCTATGGAACTCTCTGCATTTAAAGCACTCAACAGACACATTAGCAGTTCCGAGAAGATCAAAAGAGAGAATATTGTCTCACAGATCGCAAAAGGGGTAAGTAAAAACAGTAATAAAGAGATACTTGCCGCTTTACCGTATTTTTACAATGTCGGACTGGATTCCTATCTTAATACATCCGGGTTGGATAAGATAAAAACTGACCTTGAAGCAGATAAGAATGTGAAAAAGGTAGAAACCTTCGGAAGCAGCTACAGCTCCAGTTACAGACTCTTCTCTTTTATCAAGTTCACTCTGAAGCTTTTCATTGTTTTTATGGGAGTAGTAAGTCTTTTCCTTATCATCAAGCAGATGGAGATATGGAAATATGCACATAAAGAGCGTATGCAGGTAATGGAGATATTCGGTGCACCGTTAATGTTGCGCTCAGGGGTACTTTTTAAAGTAGCGATCGTAGATGCGTTTATCGCAACACTTTTGACTTCTGCTATCTTTCTTTATGTAAAATTCCAATGGGCAGCCCACAGTGGTATAGATATTATGATGCAAAATCAGGAAGAGCTTTTTAGAATGACAGATATGGCTATTTTGCTTGTATCAGCACTGCTTATTGTGATCATTGCAGTCTATTCGGTTGTCTTTTCAAGTAAAGGAGTAGAGGAGTGAGATCCTTTATACTCTGCTGTTTTATCGTTATAGGGATGTTACAGGGTGCAACAACTGTAACGAAGATCAAGAATTCCAAAAAAGATCTTTCTACAGCGGTATCCCAAAAGAAACAGGCAAGTAGGCAATTAGAAAAAATAGCCAATGATATTCGCAAAGCGGAAAAAGATATTGCTTATCTTGAAAAAAAGATAGAAGTGCTTGGCCGTGATCAGAACAAAACAGAAGAAGAGTATAGGACACTTAAAGTCGAATTAAAAAGATCCAAAGAGGACTTTTCCAAAACAAGTAAAGAGTTGGAGCGGAAGCATAAAGCATTCATCTCTTTGCTCTCTGAGCAGTTTTCTGTCATATTTGCAATGGAACAGGCACATGAACCTACACGTGAGTCAATTATTTCACAGGAAGTCTACAAAGCGTTTAAAAAGCATAATGCAAAAGTACTGGCTGCACTGAGATCAGAGATCAATACACTTAAAAAATGTAAACAGGATAAACTGTATCTGCACAATAAAACAAAAAACAGGATCAAAAGGATTATTCAAAAAAGAGAATCTTACGCACAAAAAAAAGCAATGAAAAAAAAGTTGCTTGAAAAGCTTGCTAAAGATGAAGAGAAATATAATGCAAAACTTGAAAAGATCGTAGATAAGCAAAACTTACTTCGTGCGACACTGGCAAAGCTCAATATTTTGCATGAACAAGAGGTGGAAGAGGCACGTAAACAGGCGGCAGCCAGAAAAGAGGCGATACGTCTTGAGAGAGCGCGCAAAAGACGTCTGCGGAAAGCCAAAGCCCTAGCCCGTGCAAAAGCTAAAAAAGCCAAGGAAGCTTTACGTAAAGCAAAAACAAAAGAGGCAAGAAAAAAAGCCAGATTAGCTGCAAAAGAGGCGGAGAAAGAACGAAAAGCAGTCTATGCTGAGAGTACAAAAGTGAGAAATATTAACTCTTCCTACCATAAAGCACCGGTGTATGCCTATCGGGGAGGGAAAACAATTTCACCTATTCCCGGAGCAAGACTGATTAAGAAGTTCGGTACTTATATCGACCCTATATACAAGATCAAAATATTTAATGAGTCGATCACACTTAAAGCACCGTATTCCAATGCAAAAGTGCAGAATGTACTCAATGGAAAAGTGGTTTTTGCCGGTAAAAGCAGTATGCTTGGGAAAGTAGTGGTCGTCGCACACAGCGGAAAGATGCATACAGTATATGCCGGACTCTCCAAGATCGCACCGACCATTCGTGTCGGAAGCAAGATACGTAAAGGGTATGTTGTCGGGAAAGTCTCCAGTAAGCTGATGTTTCAGGCAACAAAAAACTCGAAGCATATTAACCCGTTGAAGCTGATAAGAATCTAATTTAAACCCCTCCTAAACCTCTTTTGGATATAATCGCGAAATTATAAAGAGGTGTATCTGTGACAAAAAGAGTATTAGTAAAATTTTCCGGTGAAGCTTTGGCTGGTGAAGAAGGGTACGGGATCGATACTAAGATCCTTAATTTTATTGCAAGTGAGATCAAAGAACTTGTAGATGCAGGTGTGGAAGTTGCCGTTGTTGTAGGTGGCGGAAACATTATCCGTGGCGTAAGTGCTGCTGCAGACGGTATCATTAAAAGAACTTCGGGTGACTATATGGGTATGCTTGCAACAGTGATCAACGGTGTAGCTATTCAGGAAGCATTGGAGCATTGCGGACTTGAGGCCAGACTCCAGTCAGCCATAGATATGCAGGAGATCGGTGAAGCATTTATTGTTCGCCGTGCCAGAAGACACCTTGAAAAAGGTCGTGTTGTTGTATTTGCGGGAGGAACAGGTAATCCCTATTTTACTACAGATACTGCAGCAACACTCAGAGCTTCTGAAATAGAAGCGGGGCTGCTTATCAAAGCCACTAAAGTAGATGGTGTATATGACAAAGATCCAAATAAATTCGATGATGCAGTGAAACTTGATACACTGACGTATGATCAGGCATTGAGTGATCATATTAAAGTAATGGATGATACCTCTATTGCTTTGGCAAAAGAGAACAAATTGCCGATTGTTGTATGTAATATGTTTGAAAAAGGCAATTTGCTTGCGATCATCAAAGGTGATATGAGCCTTTGTTCTATTGTTAAATAGAGAACAATACAAATAAATATTATTGATGAAGGAATAAAAATGAGAACAGAAGAATTAACAGCAAAAGCACTTGAAAAAGTAGATTTCGATAAATACCTTTTGGCAAATGCTGTAGGTAAAAGAGCTGAGAAGATAGCAAATGGTGCCCAGCCGTTACTTGATACTGATACAACAGGAATGAAATATACTGATATTGCGCTTCAAGAGATCGCTGAAGGTAAGATCATTGTAAGTTTAGAAGGCTAAAAACCTTTGGATGCTTTTTTACTAAAAGCCAAAGAGATACACTCGATAGAAGAGGCAAAAGCCCTTTTATGGGAACAAGTTCCCTCTCCTCTACCTTCCACCATTAAAGCGCTTGAACTGGCACTGACTGCACATGACGGTCAGAAACGCAAAAGCGGTGAACCCTATATTGTCCATCCGATCCTTGTTGCAGCTATTACGGCAGCTTTCTCCAATGATGAGACCATGGTACAGGCAGCGTTGCTTCATGATGTGGTCGAAGATACCAGTTTTGATATTGAAGATCTTGAAGATGAATTCGGTGATGATGTTGCACATATGGTTGAAGGACTCACAAAGATCGTAGAGATACGTGATGAAGAACTGGCACCGTCGGGTTCTGATGAAAGACTGATCAATTCTGCTCTTACATTCAGAAAGATGCTGGTTGCTTCTATTAAGGATATCCGGGTACTGGTCATTAAACTCTGTGACAGACTGCACAATATGCTTACACTTGATGCTTTAAGTCCTGATAAACAAAAACGTATCGCTGAAGAGACCTTGGTTGTATATGCACCGATCGCCCATAGACTTGGTATTTCCAGATTGAAGAATGCTCTTGAGGATCTGAGTTTTTATTATATTTATCCAGAAGATTATAAAGAGATCGATACCTACATTAAGAATAATGCACAAAATTTACAGTTTAAGCTAAATGCCTTCATTCAAAAAGTCAAAAAAGCTATGGTTCAAAACGGATTTGATGAAGATGAGTTTGAAATTTTCGGCAGAGTGAAACACTACTACTCCATCTATATGAAAATGCACCGCAAAGGGGTAAGTATAGAAGAAGTGCTGGATCTTTTGGCAGTGCGTATCATAGTGAATGAGCCGATTGAGTGTTATAAGGTTCTGGGACTCATGCACCTGGAGTTCACACCTCTGATCTCACGTTTTAAAGATTATATCGCCGTACCTAAAGAGAACGGATATAAAACCATCCATACTACACTTTTTAATGAAGAGGGTATCGTTGAAGCACAGATACGAACGGTGCAGATGCATAGACTTGCAGAGTACGGGGTTGCAGCACACTGGAAATATAAAGATGGCGGAGACGGTGTGAATTTACAATGGCTGGAGAGTCTGCACTATCAAAATGAATCCATTGAAGAGTTTTATGAACTTGCAAAAAGTGATCTCTTCTCTGAAGATATCACAGTATTTTCACCCAAAGGGGACTACTATACCCTTCCAAAAGGCTCAACCGCACTTGATTTTGCCTATGCGATACATTCAGAAGTAGGAAGCAATGCTGTGGATGCCTTGGTCAATAAACACAATGTATCTCTACTGACAGTATTGAAGAATGGTGATATTGTCAAGATCATCAAAGACGATAGAGTGCATCTGCATTGTTCCTGGCTTGACACGGTGAAGACCTCCAAAGCCAAAGACGGTATAAGAAGTGATTGCCGTGCACGTATCAAAGAGTCAGATACTTTGAGTGCCTATAATATATTGGCAACACTTTTTGCACAAAGAAACAGTGATATGAGAAAGCTTGCAGAGATATTGGAACTTCAAGACTCTATACATAAATTGCCGATACAGTTGGACTACTATAAGGATGTCATTCATAAAGTAGCAGAGTATATGGGGGCAAAAGAGGTCCGTTTCTGGGAGTTTCTCAAAAGAGGTTATAAAAAGCCAAAACTCAAAGAGATCGAACACTTTAAGTTCTTTACCAACAAGCCTTTGGACGGTGTAGAGTTTGATTATTGCTGTCATCCTAAAGTTGGTGACCAGATTGTTGCATTCTATAAGGACAGTAAGGCTATTATACACCATAAATTATGCAAGAAAGCCTATGAGAAGATCCGTTCAGGTAAGCCGATGATCCATGTGCATTGGAGTACGACAAAACTCTCGCGCTATAGACTGACCATCAGTCTTCAGAACCAAAAGGGGATACTTGCAGACCTTTTGACAAAACTTTCTGATCTTGATTTGAATGTCATCAGTATAGAACTCGGTATTCAAAGTTCTGATAGTGCGGAGTATTGCCAGATAGAAGTTGAAAGCAATGAATCCAAGAAGAGTCTGCTTGCAGAAAAGATTTCACAGAAGTTCAAGCTGATCGAGATGATCAGTTTGGACGATGCATATAACAAATAGTAGGGGATGATAAAAAGATGTCAACACAAAAAGCGTTAGAAGAGATAAGCAGAGGTACAGCCGAAGTCATAGATATGGAACGTATTGAGAAACTGGTTTCAAAATATTATGCTGACGGTACGACCTATACGGTTAAAGCAGGATTCGACCCTACAGGAGCCGATCTGCATCTCGGACATACAGTATTGCTTCAAAAACTTAAAGCTTTTCAAAATCATGGAGGACGGGTACAGCTTCTTATCGGTGATTTTACGGCAACCATTGGTGACCCAACAGGTAAAAGTGAAACAAGAAAAGTACTTGACAGAGAGACTATTTTAGCCAATGCCAAAACCTACCAGGATCAGGTATTCAATATCTTGGATGAGGATAAGACAGAGGTGGTATTCAACTCTACATGGCTTGAATCTTTGGGTGCTGCAGGAATGGTAGCACTCACGACTACCTTCAATGTTGCACGTATGCTTGAACGTGATGATTTTGAAAAACGTTACAAGGCAGGACAGAGTATCTCTATTTCCGAATTTATCTATCCGCTGCTTCAAGGGTATGACTCTGTAGAGTTGAAGTCTGATATTGAGATTGGCGGAACAGATCAGAAGTTCAACCTGCTTATGGGAAGACATTTACAACGCGCTTATGGAACGGGTAAAGAGCAGGCTGTACTTATGATGCCTATTTTGGAAGGACTTGACGGTGTTCAGAAGATGAGTAAATCTTTGAATAACTATATCGGGATCACAGAAGAGCCTAAAGATATCTATGCAAAAACACTCTCAATCTCAGATGAGTTGATGTGGCGCTATTATGAGCTTTTGAGCCAAAGATCACTTAAAGAGATCGCTACAATGAAAGAGGATGTGCAAAAGGGCACACTTCACCCTAAAGCAGCCAAAGAAAACCTTGCTCTTGAGTTGGTCACAAGATTCTATAATGAAGAGTTGGCTACACTAGCTAAAGCAGAATTCGATAATGTCTTTAAATCCAATCAACTGCCTTCTGATATGAATGAAATAGAAGTAGAAGAGGGTATCTGGATATGTAAAGCTTTGGTGGATGCAGGTATAGAGCCTTCAACCTCTCAGGCAAGAAGAGACATTAAGCAGGGTGCAGTAAGAGTGGATCAGGAGAAAATCTCTAATGAAAAACTGAACCTTGATTCTGGAGAATATATCTTGCAAGTGGGAAAAAGAAAATTTGCAAAAGTGAAGGTTGGGTAATGGCATTTAAATCTTTTAAAATCGGAAAATATACGATTGAAAAACCGATCGTTCAAGGTGGTATGGGAGTCGGCATTTCATGGGATCAATTAGCCGGTACAGTATCCAAAGAGGGAGGACTCGGTGTTATCTCTGCTGTAGGTACAGGCGTCTATAAAAAGAGAAAATACCTTCATGAAAATGAGATGGTAGGTAAAGAACACAGACCTCTTGAAGCGATCAATTTTTATTCTTATGAAGCACTTGAGCATATTTTTGAAAATGCAAGAAAGATATGTGGAGACAAACCGTTGGCAGCCAATGTCCTCTATGCACAGAGTGACTATGACCGTGTGGTTCAAGATGCCTGTAAGGCAGGTGCGAATATCATTATTACTGGTGCAGGTTTACCATTGACTATGCCCGAAGCTGCAAAAGATTATCCTGATGTTGCTTTGGTGCCCATTATTTCAACTGCAAAAGCACTGAGAATTTTATGTCGCCGTTGGAAAAAAACACATAACAGACTTCCTGATGCCGTGATCGTTGAAGGACCGCTCAGCGGTGGACACCAGGGTTTTAAATATGAAGAGTGTTTCTTACCGGAGAACCAACTTGAAGCTATTTTGCCGCCTGTAGTTGAAGAGGCCAAAGAGTGGGGAAATATCCCTGTCATTGCAGCGGGCGGTGTATGGGATCATGACGATATTGTTAAAATGATGGATCTTGGTGCATCTGCCGTACAGATGGGAACACGCTTTATCGGGACTGTTGAGTGTGATGCCTCGGATGTAATGAAACAGGTTATCATTGATTCTACTGAAGATACAATCAAACTCTTTAAGTCACCGGTAGGTTATCCTGCACGAGGTGTAAAGACAAATCTCCATAAAAGTATAGAAGAGGGTACTGCACCCAAGGTAGCATGTATCTCCAACTGTGTTGCACCTTGTGAACGTGGGAAAGAGGCTAAAGTAGTCGGATACTGTATTGCAGACAGGCTCACAGATGCTTATGACGGACTTATCGATACAGGACTTTTCTTTACGGGAGCGAACGGATACCGTTTGACTGAAGTCATTACCGTCAAAGAGCTTATGTATAAGCTGATGGAAGGAGAAGATAAATAAAGTGAAACTTCTTAAGATCTTTCTTTTATTTATCATAGCATCAACAACCCTTTTCTCTTCGGTCACACTTTTAAAGAAAGTGGAACTACGCAAGGGAGAGTTACGATTGGAGTTCAACCGGTCGTATGATAAAAAACAGATCAGACATTTTGCTCTGCGAAAACCCTACAGAGAAGTATTCGATATACACAATACCCGCTTGGCAAATGCTAGAGTCGGTAAAAATCTTAAAAGTTCCCATTGCAGATCACTCAGGGTTTCACAATATAAAAAAAATGTTGTCAGAGTGGTGATAGAGACAGGGAAATCTTATTTCTGCACACCATACAAGCCTCTCTTTTCTTATAGATACTACCATATTCCTTTACCTAAATTTATTGTAGATAAAAGAAAAAAGAAGGTAAAAAGAACAGCTAAAAAAGTAAAGAAAAGCAAGCAGAAAAAGGCTTATCTTATTACTAAACGCAAAGCAAGAAATTCAAAGTATCATAAAAATGAACTTATAGTGATAGATGCAGGGCACGGTGGACATGATGCCGGTGCTATAGGCGGAGGAAAAAGAGAGAAGGATCTTGTGCTTCAGATCGCCAAAAAAGTAGCAAAAGAGATCAAAAGGAGAGGCTACTCTGTCTATTTGACACGATCAACCAACCGTTTTTTAAAACTTTCTCAGCGTACGCGTATTGCCGATAAAAAAGGCTCAGTTGCCTTTATCTCCATTCATGCAAACTCTGTACCCAAAAGAAATCGTTTGACGGCTCACGGTGTGGAGACATTCTTTTTGCAGAATACCAGAGATGCAAAATCACAGCGTATTGCAGCAAGAGAAAATGCAGCAGTGCTTAAAGGTGCCGGAAGTAGATTGAGTAAACGAGTGATCATCGATTCTGTTCTCAACGGTCCTAAAATCGTCCAATCCAATAAATTGGCGATCGATGTACAAAGAAGGATCATTGCAAATTTACGCCGTTATTATAAAGGTGTCAGGGATGGAGGTGTGAGACATGCTCCTTTTTATGTTTTGGTGGGGGCAAGTCGTCCGTCTATACTGGTAGAAGTAGGGTATATTTCAAATCCCAAAGAGAGAAAGCGACTCTTTACCCAAAAGTATCAAAAACTGATTGCAAAAGGTATCGCAGAAGGTGTAGACAGTTATTTGAACAATAGAAAAAAAGAGATAGATATTGAATAAGGAAAAAAGATGAGAAAAATACTGTTGGGATTAGCTGTCATGCTCTTCTTGGTCGGTTGCGGGAATCCCGGTATTGACAGGTCAAATGCTTTAGTTGTGATAGATGCAGGACATGGCGGACATGACAGCGGAGCAGTCTGTGCGGGGAAATGTGAAAAAGATATTGTATTGCAGATTGCCGACAAGGTTGCAGATCATTTTAGAAAAGAGGGATATCAAGTGTATCTTACGCGAGGAAATGATCGATTCTTGACTTTGGGAGAACGTACACGTATTGCAGATAGAAAAAATGCTGATCTTTTCATCTCAATCCATGCAAATGCCATTGCAGACAGAAATCGTTTTGAAGCAGTGGAAGGTGTAGAAACTTACTTTTTGCAAAAAACAAGAGATGCAAGGTCGCAACGTATTGCTGCTAAAGAGAATGCTGCCGTTCTGCAGGGTACGGACAGTTTAAGCAGAAATGTTATCATTGATTCTGTATTGAACGGTCCCAAGATCATTGAGTCCAATAAACTGGCCATTGATGTACAGAGAAATATTATGAAGAATATTAGGCAGGGGTATAACGATGCGAAAAACGGTGGAGCAAAGCCGGCACCTTTTTATGTACTTGTAGGTGCGAGCAGACCTTCCATTCTTGTGGAAGTAGGGTATATTACCAATACAAAAGAGCGTCATAGACTTTTTTCTTCTGACTATCAAAAACGTATTGCAAAAGGTATTGTTAAAGGTGCAGACCACTATTTGGATAATCGTAAAAGAGAGATGGGGTTTTAATATAAAGGTGTTGTCAAAAGACAACACCTTACAAATTATTTGTAGTTTTTGATTGCTTTTTCTAAAATTTCAGTTGCAGCTTTTTTATCTTTGAATCCTGCTACTTTTACCCATTTGTTAGGCTCAAGCATCTTGTAAGTCTCAAAGAAGTTCTTGATACGGTTAAGTGTATGCTCAGGTACATCACTAAGATCCTGGATCTTAGCGTACGTCGGGTCTATTTTTTCAGTTGGTACTGCAAGAAGTTTTTCATCTCCGCCTGACTCATCTTCAGTCATAAGTACTCCAATAAGACGACATTTGATGTATGAACCTGCCTGAAGCGGGTAATCACAAAGCACTAGGATGTCTGCCGGATCACCGTCATCAGAAAGTGTGTTTGCTACAAAACCGTAGTTAGCCGGGTAATGCATTGCAGAGTAAAGTACTCTGTCTACTTCTATAGCTCCTGAATCTTTGTCTATTTCGTATTTGATATTTGAATTAAGTGGTACTTCAATGATCGCTTTTACAGCATCCGGGCAATCGCCATATCCGATTTTAGTAATATCCATAAGGGTATCTCCATTAGGTTAAATTTTGGTGATTCTATCATAAAATTCATAAATAGTTCATCAAATCATGGTACTATCTGTAATATAAATTTTGAATTGAAGG
>Ga0256828_1000700_pt1 | contig 21940 bp, 18 predicted proteins | sample CV88metaG_FD_185993 | JGI IMG/M metagenome (GOLD analysis project Ga0256828, IMG submission 185993) | Hydrothermal vent microbial communities from East Pacific Rise, Pacific Ocean - CV88 | ecosystem: Environmental > Aquatic > Marine > Hydrothermal vents | place: Pacific Ocean: East Pacific Rise...
GTTTATAAAACCGAAAAAATCACTAAATAAATTATATTTTTTTGTAATTCCTGCTATTAACATTACAAAAACCAGATACATTACATATATCTGATTTTTCATTACTAATGCTAATAGAACTCCTAATTCCATACCAAACATAATTTAGCTATCCAGATCTTTATTATAATTATCTAATTTAACTCTATTTACATTCATTTCTTGAGGCAAAGCCCCCGCTGTTTTGGCTGCAGGTATCATTGTTTGCTCAAATTGCGAACTTCTTTTAAATGTATTTTCTAAAGCAGCTTGTGCAACTTCAGGAGGCATATTCATCATACTTTCAACATTTCCTGAACCAAGTCTACCAGTTGAAATTAAATCTAATGATGCTTGTCTTGAAAGTCTTTCAATCCAATAACCTGTTTCAATAGCATAAAGATTATCTGGGTCCATTAATTTTTTTGTTTGGCCTTCTTCTAGTTGTTGTTGAAATTGTTCATGGAAATTTTTAATAACTGAAATTTCATAGTTAATTGCTTTTAATCTTTTTTCAAGATTATTTAAACCTTTTTCTAGTTCTTCTAGTTCAATTTCAAGTAATTCTTTTTCAAGTTCATCCTGTTCTTTACCAATATCTCTATTAAGAATTTTGATTTTAACCTTTTGTTTTTTAATATCTCTTTCGCATGTTTCAAGACTATCCTGTCTTACATTTCCCTCAAGATTTATTTGTCTAAGAATTCTATGTGGTGAATCCTGTGCTCCTATTACAAAATGAAAAAGTTCAAAGTCTGTGCTAGTAACCATTTCATTTAGTAAATCTTCATATTTTGTATTATCCGCCATTTTTTCTCCTTATGTTAGTGTGTTTAAAACGTTTGTGTATTAATATTTATATCGCATTTATTACAGTTCCAGCATTGGAAATTACAATTTTTAGTATCTTGTAAAAATTTATTAAAATCTTTAGTTAGGTTTTTAAACCATTGCACCCTTGCAGGTAAAAGGTCATTTCCACATCTATAATTATCTATCATTACTAAAGAAGTTTCAAGTTGTTTAATACTATCTCTACCGTGAAGCTTAAATACTTCAAAATATTTTTTGAATCGTTCTAATTCAGATCTTAAAGGAACCATATCTGATACTTTTAAATAATATGCAGGATCTTGTTGTCTCCAAATAGTACAGGATTTAACTGAAATTGGATTACTAAAATAAGGCTTTTCATCTTTTCTACTAGAATTAAAACTGTAATGTTCTTGCTGAATAGGACATCTACCAAGACATGTTTCATTTAATAATAAACTCAGTACAATATCTTTATTAAAATCTTTTTTAATTTTTTTCTTTAATTCAGGATACATTTCCAATGTATCAAGGTCTCTCATAACATTTCTATCAACATAGATAAAATCATAATATTTTGCTGCATTATAAATGTCTTGTGGATTACTAATTTCGTTTAGAATTGTATTTTTAATATAAAGATCTGGGAATTCTTTTTGGATTTCGCCTGTCATTAACCAATGTTGAAAAGGTAGTATAATTCTTTTTAATCCTTTTTCGTAAAGTGGTCTAAAATTTTCTATAAAAATTTTCATATTTTCAAGACTTGGACTAATATATTTATTATTAAAAGTACAAGTAACCGGAATTTTAAATACTTCTTGATAGAATAGAGCTTGTTCTATAAGTGCTTCGTCATTTATAAAAGTTCCACCCATTGCATCGTTATCGAACGGTGGTATTCTTATAGTTGCATAAAAATCGAAAATATAATCTTTGTTAATCATAATAGCGGGTGCTATTTTTTCGTTGAAGTCTTTCTCTTCCAAAAATGGATTCAGTGGAAGAGAAAATATTTTATTAGTTTTCGTGTTGTTTTCTGGCAATTCAAGTCCTTTTTATTATATTTATAATTATATAATAAAAAGACTTAATATTACATATATCCAGCACCAGAACTTCTAGGGTAAGATTGACTAGGTAAATTTCTTGATAAACCGGTATCATACTCAAATGCTTGTGTAGTTCCATTTTGACTACCCGAACCATAACCACCCATTGCATACGCACTTTCTCCTGAAACTTGAGTTATTTCACCACTTTGATATGACCACGTACTTAAAATAATAAAATTTTCTAATCTAAAATTAAATTTTTGCATTCTATTATTATTAAAATTAAATGATCCTGAAATACCATTCATTGTACCTATTGTGGTATCGCCAAAACTTGTCCATATATTATCTCTATCACCCATATTATGCGAAATACTTAATGTGCTTACTGAATTATTATTTAGATTTATTTTTTTAAAACCATTTCCGTCAAATTCTGCCATATATCCATTAGAATTTATCCAATCAGTCCAAAAAATATCATTATGTCCTTTTCCAAAAAAACCTATACCTGAATCACTACTTGTATCGTCTGAATAATTATATTTTAATAGATTATCTAGTTTATCTGATGCAATATAACTTTTATCAGAACAATATAATCCACCTCTTGCTCCACCGTCAATTAAAGAATCACTAACTGAAATTTCTGAAGTACTACCGTCACTTAAATCCATTTTAGTACAATTTGTTTTTGTATCAGCAGTTCCTCCAAAAGCATATCCTCTATTATTATTAAAATCATTACCCCAACCACAATATCTTCTTTCAGTAATTTCATCTTTTGCTTTAAGTGCTGATACAGTTTCATTGCTCATGTTTAGTTTATCTGCTGAAGTGCTTCCTGAATGATCACCTCCATAACCGTGTGCAGCAATACCGTATGTTATTACTTTAGGTAATTGTCTAATACCATAAGTATTATAAACAAGTTCTAAAGTTTCAGTACCAATCTCTTCCCATTTATTTCTTATATAACTCATTATTATTCTCCTACCAAATTCTTAATTGTGCTTCAGCTGGTAACTGAGCAATATTTTCTCTGAACTCATCTATATTAGTTGAAGATTTAACTAAACTTTCTAATTTATGTTGAGTTCCCATTAGTTCTGCCATTTCTAAAGTGTACATATCAGCTTTTTCTTGTATTTTTGCACTTAAATCAGAAAGTTCTATACCTCTAACTTCTGCTAGTCTTTCGATAAAAGGAACATCAGCTTCATTATCTAATTCATATTTGTCACTTTCGATTTTTTGTCTTTCCCAAGTTGCTTTCTCATGATCTGCAGTAGGTATCGCTCTTATATATAATTCAGCAAAATATTTTATTAATTTTACTTTTTGTACATATACTAAAATCTTTAAAGCTTTTTCTTTTTGTTCGTCTGTCATTTCTTCTTTTACTTTTGAACCGTCTTCATTATAATATGAATCTTCACCTTTAGGAAGTCTAAATGCCCATCTACCAATTTCTACCGACATCTCTAAATCTTCAGGAATAATTATATCATCTTTTTCTATATATGATATATCTGGTAACTTATAGAAAGATAGCATATCAAAATGTGCTATCTCTTCTAATTGTTTTTTAACTTGGTTTGTTTCACCAATCTTTTGTACTTTTGCTATTATCATTTGTTATCTCCTCTATTATATATCAAAATAAAATCTACAAAAATCAGGTAGTTCTATTTCTAATATTTCTTTGACTGTTTCAGCATTTTCAATCAATTCTTCAAGTTTATGTTGAGTACCTAATGTACTTGCAACAAAATTACTATATTGTGTAGCTTTTTCAAGAATTTTAGAAACTAGTGTTTCAAGTTCTATCCCTCTTGCTTGAGCCAAAGTTGTAATAAAAGGAACTTCTGCTGTGTTATCATTTGTATATAAATCAGCTTCTGTTTTTTGTCTTTCCCAAGATTCTTTTTCAATACTAAGAACATTAAAAGCATTTTTAAGTAAATCTTGATTATATTTTTTTAATTTAATAATTTTAACTTCTTTATAAACTTCAAGAGCTTTTGCTTTTTGTTCATCTGTCATTTCTATTTTTTCTTTATCACCTTTATCATTATATTTTTCAATAGTTCCTTTAAAAATTCTATCTGCAAAATTAAAATCTTCATTTGTAAAGTCTTTTCCTAAAGGTGAATAAAATTCACCTATATTTGTTGTATCTTCTACATTATAGAATATAATCCCATCAAATGTAAAGATAACTTCGTTTTGTTTTATTAATTCCTGATTAGGTCTTAAAAATTCGTAAAATACCATTATTATTTCCTCCTATCCAATGTAATGAGATGCTGAACTCATTTTGTATGCTGTTGTACCTAGATTTATACATATTCCTGTATCTTGGTTTGTTTTTTCACTTCTATTATGCTGTCCGCCATCGCCTGAATTATACCCACCTAACGAATAATTTGTACCATTTCCTGGAGCATACTGTGTTTCACCTGTCATATTAATAGAAGCTGTTGTACCCACATAATTTTCAGTACTAAAATAGAAAAAACTTCTTGCTTTATTATCATTTGCACCGACTTCTACAATTACTTTATTTGTGTAAGAAGTTCCACCTTGATCATGCGATGTCATCCCACCATTACTGGCTATATTTCTCACTGTTTCGGTTTTCATAGTAATTCTTCTAAATGTACCACCACTATCACTTGCACCATGATAACTAGTTTCTTTCCAATAATCACTCATACCACCACAAGTTATATTGCCACCTATTGTAGATAAACCCGGAAAACCAGAAACTGCAACTTCTGTAGATGTATTTGCTTTCCATACTTGGTCTGTTATAAATGCAATAGCATTTATATTATTTGTCCAAACACCAGAAGCATATCTATGAGAACCCATTGAGACACCAAAATTTATTTCTTTACTTGTTTCTGTGCTTAAATCAAATCTTGTACTATCAGCTTTTTCACCAAATGAATATCCTGCTTTAAAATCTCTAGCAGTGAAGCAACCAGAATACATTCTATTTCCAGATAAACCTGTAACATTTTTAATACTTTCTGTTGCTATTGAAATAACAGCTGCAGAAGTTTGTCCATCACCAGGATAACCATGAGCAGAAACTCCTTTACTGAACACTTTTGGATACATTCCTGAAACTCCAACTAATTCTGCTCTTAATTCATCAGTAATATTATTTACCATAATATCTTTATTATCCATATCTTTAAGAATACCATCAACATTTTGCATATTCATATATGGTAGAATATACTCAGAAACAGGTTTCTCCTGAACTGCAGCCATTTTTGTTTCTATTTCTTGTTTAACCTCAGCCATAATAGTAGCTTCAAAGTCAAGTAATATTTTTTGAAAATCACTAAAAAATCCCATTTTGTACCTCCTAATCTTCTGAAGGAACAAACGCTGGAAGTTGTTCCTTTAATTGTTCTTTTGTATTAATTTCTATATCACCATTAAGAACTTTTTCTTCAATAGTTTCAAGAACATACCAACTATTACTAGCCCACATTGCCATTTCAACACATTCTTTTTGAAAAATATTTGGATAACCTGTATAAGTTCTAACACTTAACATATTATCGTATTTGTATTCTTTGGCAACATCATCAAGAATTTCTTTTAACCAATCTGAAAGATCATCTTTAGTACCTTGTATTTCAAACTCAGTGTTTAGCTCTTGTATTTTGCTATTAATTGCGTCCATCTCTGGCATTTCAATTCCTTCATCAAGAATTACAGGAACACCTCTTTTTACTATAATTTTTTTAGCACCAGTAAGTTTTCTAATTGCTTGTGCTATATCTGCTTGTTTTTTCATACTCATTTCCTCCTAGTTAACCAATTTTCATAACAAGTATACTAGAACCTTTATCGCTTCCAGAATAAACTATTTTATTTTCATTATCGTGACATTTAAAAGTTAATACATCACCCGCTGCTAGTGCTACAACTTTATTAAAAGAAAAACTATGATATTTTTCTGTTAAACTATAAGTATGATATTCAGTTTTAGCTTCATCGTTAATAAATAAGTTACCTGTTTGTACCCAATCATTAGTATCAAATTCCGATTCACTAGTAATTTCTGTTTGCCAAGAAATATAATACATTCCTCCAGTAGAAACCGTTATTGAATCATCATCATTATTAACTGTAATATCAGGAGTATTCATAGTAATTGTAAGCGGTAATGTTACATTTGAGTCTACTCTATCAGATGTTAATTCATCAAAATATCCCATACAAGCACTTCTTCTAACAGCATTTCCAAGTTCATCTTTTGTTGCATATAATTCAGCTGCATGAACTAAAGTTTCATATTTAGCATCTGCTTGAGTTTTACTGTAAAAATCAGCTCCACCAAAAGCAACACCATGAAATATTTCTCCATCTGAAGCACCCTCACCTAATTCAACTAATGTTTTATTTTTATATTTAACATCAGCAGTTTTACCGTCATTATCTTCACCTAGTGTAATTACATTATCTGAAATTGTACACGAAGAAATGTCATAATCAACATCATCTAAAGTAATTGAGATTATTTCTTCTACATTATAATTAACAGTTATATTACTTCCTGAAACTGTTAGATCGTTTTCTGTTTTTTCTAAAGAATTAAATAAAACATAATCTGTTGTATCAAGTTTTAAACCACCTAAATATACTGCTACTGATGACCCTATAAAATTAAAATAAAATCTTTTTTGTCCATCTGTTGCTTCAAATCTATATGTTAAAGTAGCATCAACATTTCCTGCTGCACCACCTGCAGCATTAGCTAATACGAAGTTTTCAGTTGCTAATACATTTCCTTTATATTTTACTGCACCTTCAAAATCAAGGCTTCCTTCACCAGTAATATCACCAACAAAATGAGTACCTTCATTTACTTGTAAATCACCTTTAATGTAATGTGTACTTCCTGATTTATTTCCATTATTATAATTTGTTTTAAATGTTTCTAATGTTTCTATTCTAGTATTACTATTATTTAATTTATTATCTAAATTGGTATTACTAGCTTCAGCTTGAGTACTTAATTCAGTAATTCTTGAATTAACTTCACCCATTTTTTCACCCATTAATACATTAACTTCATCCATTTTACCTTGCATTAATGTATTAACTTCACCCATTTTCGCCATCATAGCGTCATTGCTTAGTTTTCTTGTTCTATATTCTAGCGCTTTTCCTAAATCTGTCATAGTATAACCTCCTTTTTTATTTGTTTAAGATTATACTGTTGTCCAGTTAACTGCAACTATATTATCATTTTCGTAAGTAAATTCATTTTTAGCATATAAATCTTTTACTTCATAAATATATACTACAGTTGCATCTTTTTCATCTTGTGTATTATCATCAAAAGTAATATCTGTACCATCAAAAGTATATGTGTTGGAATCAACAACTTCATCATCAATAGTAATACTTGTAATTGATTTTATACTGTGATCTACAGTTATTTTATCTATAGCAACTGTTTTTGTTTCATTTGCTTCTGTATCTGTTACTGTTTTATATTCAACCTTTGTAAGTAATTTATCATCGTTATATGAATGAACTACATCGAATTTTGTACTTGCCACAGAGTTGTCTGCAGGATTATAAAAGTTAATATTTTTATATCTAATTATATCAAGATCACCATCTGCATCGTATGTTACTTTTTCTACATCAGTTTGTCCTAATCTATTATCAAGTCTAAGTTTACCACCATCATTCATAAGTGCAGTTAAATCTCTAAGTTCTTCTTTATTACTTTCAATAAAATCTGCTACTTCTTGTAAATCATCTAATGATGTATTATTTGAACTTAACATATCTATAACACTGTCAAGAACACCTTTTTGATTTGTAATATTATCTCTAAGTTGTATAATAGGTCTGTTTAAGTTATCCGCGTTTGCTCTTTCACCATTTTGGAAAGGTACTACCTCTATTAAATCTACTTTTTCTAAGTTTGCGTTTGCCATTTTTATTTCCTCCTGTGGAATTCATATTATTTTAATTTTTTATTTTTATTTTATATTATTAGTGTTATAATTATAAAGAAGGTGGTGCAATACCACTACTTAAATTAGAATAATATGAATCAGAAGGAGTTTGAACTAATTCATAAGATAAAGAAATAGGAAAATATTCAAATTGGCATGAGTCTATTGTTAAGTTTTTACTAAATCCAATAATAGTTTCATGAGCTCCAATTGTAAACATTATTCATATTTCTCCTTTGTGTTGGTTTTATTTTATATATTGTATATATTGTATATTTTATTTTAAAAGATTATTGCCCAAGTAATTTCAAACTTAACAGTATCTTCTTTAACTCTTGCTGGGAATGTTTTCATACTGAATATATCTTGTCCTGCATATAAAGCAGCTTCAGTATAAGCCATAACTGCACCTTCACCTGTTTGGTTACCAGCAAAATCTGGGATTGTAATTGTATATGTACAAGTTCTATCCGCTACAACTCTTCTTACTTCACAAGTTTGAGTATCATCCGAACCGTGTATTCTACCAACTGCTTCAGTATCAGTAGTAGCTGCATTATCACTTTTAACGTTAAAAGTAATTTCATAACTAAAGTTTTTGTTATCATCATCATCGTATGCGTCATCTTGAGCAAATAACATAGTTCTAGTTGAAACAAATTCGTCATTTTCGCCTACTTTTTTATAGTCAAGAATGTCTGTTCCATTGTGACCTTTATTTCCAAGAACAAATTGATCAATAGCAACACCTTCACTATATCCACCAACTAATTCAGCCATATTACTTCTTGCTTTATCCATAATAAGGTTTTTATCTTCATAAACCTCGATTGTACCATCTTTTTTGAACGCTTTTACTGAAAAGTGCCCTTGAAAATCAATTTTATCTTTTAAAATCATTTCTATTTCTCCTTTTTGTTTTTATTAATATTATTTATAAGTTTAAAATACAGATACAACTACTAGTCAGCTGCGTCTATATTGTTATCTGGTAAATAAACCCAGTTATCATCGTCATCTTTTTTATAAACTTTCATTCCATAAATTTCATATTTTTCTGTTATAACATTATCTTCTGTTGTCATTTTATCATCGTGTTCATTCCAATGACCTCTATATAAATCAGCTTCAATATCAATATTTACACCTTTACCATCAATATAATCCTCATCATCTGCTATATTTAACTCGTCACCTATATATACTGTAATAAAAGTATTATATGTATATTTAGTTTCAGGTGTTCCTAATATAGTTTCTCCTATATTAGCAGCATCTTGGAACATATATTCATATCCAATAAATACTTTTCTACTTGAATTTGTTTCGGGATTATCGTGTTCACCACCAATATCAAAATCATCTATTCTTAAATCGTGCCAATCTTTTGCTACATCATCTTCAAGAACTTTATAATCTTTAGTATCATTAGCAGGTTCTTGAAGTTCACCAAAGATTTCTGTTACATTAGGCATAAACGTAAAATTGCTTATCTCAAATTTTTCAAATCCAGAATTTAATTCATTATTATTAGTATAATAATTAAAATTCCATTGAGCTCTATAGATTTCAGCTTCTACATCTTCGCTATGTCCTTTACCATCTATATATGTGCATTCTCCTATATTTTCTTGGTCATCTTCTATATTCCAATTTTCAAATGTATCATAACAATATCTGTTCATTGGAGTCAATAATATACTTTCTGTTGTATTATATTGTTCTTCTCTTTCTCCAAATTCTTCTGTAATATGTTCACTATGTATAACAGCATCTAATGTTACGAATTCATCTATTACTCTCTTATTAATATCATCTTCATCTAATTCAAAATGTTCAGCCATAATAGGGTTAACAGAAAAATCAAAATTTTCATATTTTTCAAATTCAGGATTTCTTTTTGTAAAATCTAATCCGTTTCCTTCTATAAATTCATTAAAGTTCCATTGAGCTCTAAAGATTTCTGCCTGAACTTCTTCGTGATATGGTTTACCATCAATAAAAGTACAACCTATATATTGGTCATCTTCATCACCAATAGTCCAATTTTCCATAGTATCATAACAATATTCTTCTTTAGTTGTAATAAGATTAAATCCAATTCCAAAACCGAATTCATCTTTATACATGTATTCATAACCTATAGAAGCTGGTCTATCATCACTTCTATTATTTGAGTGTACTTCACCATTAATATCAAAATCTCCAATATTAAGGTCTGTTAATTCTCCTTTATAAAATTCATCAAAAACATGTTTATATTCAGAATCTTTTTTATCATCTGCCATTGATTTAATTTCGCCGTCTTCATCAGTGATTGTATTATCTTCTGCTACAACATCAACACCTAAATCTTTCTTTTCTTTGAAGTCAAATGTTTCAAATTTTCTAAAATCTTTATGATTTTCTCTAAATGACCACATTCCTCGGTAAATATCTGCATCAACTAATTCATAATAACCTTGTCCATCTACATATATTTCACCTATATTTTGGTCTTCATCCCCGATAAACCATTCTTCAAATGTTTCATAACTATATTCTTGTTTACTAAAAACTGTCCAGGTATCAGTATTGTGCTTAGTTTCTAAATAATCACCTTCATTTTGAACTTCACCAGTTTTTCTATTTACTAAACCATTTACACCAAATACTTCATAATCAGTATTCCAAGTATCGTCCATATCTGTAAAATCAACTACAGGAACGTCGCCAGCTTCTGCTTCAGCTAAATCTCTATAGTTAAATAAAGATAAATTATTTCCATCTCTTGTCCATGCATCTTTAAATGGAATGTATTGTTTAATATAAATTTGTTCTGTTGTTTCTAATTGAAGATTAACAGGATCCGCATCAACTAAACCAGCACTTATTTTATATTTTTGATTATTTTCATAATTTTCTTCTTCTTGTCCATCTACATATTGTAAACCATCAGCAGGTGTATTAATAGTTGGTCTGTAATTTATATCGTGAAATGTAGCTTCTCTTTGAACATATACTGTTGCTAAATATACAACGGGATTTCCATCTTTATCTGTTTTAGTTACTATTTCTTCGTCATCTGTCCCTTCATTAATAATAATTTTTACTTCTGAACCTTGAACTTTCTCATTTCCATCAACGCCTAGTTCTATTTCAAAAAATGGTGTTTTATCAAGGTTAAACTCTTCTTGATTATGAAATACATTAATACTAATATTATCTGTTTTACTTTCCCAAGCAGTATATTCATTATTATTTTGTCTTGAGTTCCATTGAACTAATGGATTTCCATACCATTCAGTATTTTCTCTTTCATATTGTTGTATTCTTTTTTGTTTTAATTCAGGAGTTAAAGAATTATATACCTCATCTGATATTAAACCAAGGTCTGACGAAGATAAAGGTCTATAATATTGCTCCCATCTAGCACCATCTTTTGCATTTGAATTAAATCCTTTATCAAATTCATGTGTGTCATTATCTGCAAGAATCCAATCACCACCGATCGTTAAATCAGTTATTTCTCCATCAGGTATATAAGTTACTTCTTCAGTTACTTCATCTATAACAATTTCAGGAGCCAAATGACCTCTATTAAATTTAGGATCAATATGTGAATCACCAATATTTCCTGTTAATTTATAGTTACCATAGTCTAATCTTGCCCAATTATCACCTGTATCATAGTAATTAATCTCTTCAATAGTATGATCATGTGAAGCATATAAGCCTTCATAAGGGTCTCTGCCTTCATTTCTCGCAATTTCAACTTCAGATTGTGGTATATCAATATCTCTAGTATCTTTTGCTAAATGAACTGTAGTAGGTCTTATTCTTTCAACATTTCCAGTAATATCTTTTGTACTTACTTTATATGAATATGTTGCCTTATAATTAAGTAAACAATTTGTACCTTTGTCTTCTACAATTCTACCATTATATGAACTACTACTATTAAAGATTTTTGTTCTATTAAAAATTACAGGTTCAAAAAATTTAACATTTTCTGAAACAGTTTTTTCACCAAAATATAATCTTGATGGATTCCATTTATCAGGAAAGTCACCTCTAATTTTAAATTCAATGTCTATAAATTCTTTATCAATAATTGTATATTCTTTAAAGCTGATACTATCAATTACTTCAAACGTTTCTCCCATAAGAGTTCTCTGAACTTTATTGATTTCTAATATACCGTTTTGTTCTTGTACTACTCTTACATCTGTTATTTCAAGATATTGTATTTCACCTGTTAATTGTCCATTTTCTTTTACAGCTTTATCAAGTTGTCTATCATATAATACAACTCTACCGTCAAATTGTTTAACTAATCTAAGTCCATCTCCTTCAGTTCCGTCTAGTGGATTATAATCAATGATTACACCTTCTTTTTTATGTTGATCAACAGTTGCATTAAAATTTTTAACCGTTCCATAAATACCAGATTTAACTATTTCTTGTTGTGCCAAAGCTCCTGAAGTGCTACCATAACATGTTAATGTAGTGTCAGAAAGTGTTTTTATTTGTTCTAGACCAAAATAATCTTCCATTGTAAGGAAAAGTAGTCTAATGAAATTCCAATTAAAACCAACTGGGTGAGCTAATGGTACAACTGTTTTGTTAAAAACTTCTTTGTATAATGATGTTTCTACTGTATATTCAAAAGGTGTATCTGGTTGTTCTTTTGTACCTTCAATAAGATTAAAGAATTCATCAGCATTAATTGCTTGAATACCTGCTCTGTTAATAATATCATAAACAAAGAAGAAACCACTTCTTGTACCTTTCTTTGTTTTAAATGATCCAGCAGCATCAAGATATTCTGATGTAATTGATTTATCAATATCAGCAACGATTTTTAGTTGTTCAACAGGAACGTTAAGAGCTTTATAAACACCAGCAAATTTTTTAAATATTTCTTCAGAATCACCTATATTATCAAATGTTTCATAAATTTCTTGAAGATGTATTTTAAATATTTCTTTTCTTATGTCATCAAATTTTGTGTTAGATGTTTCTTCATATTTATTAATTAAAAAGTCAGTATCCAATAAAGCTAATGGATTTTTTGCTATTTCTTCAGCACCAGCAAAAGACGAGTTATATATTTCAAGTAATTTTGATATTGTTTCATTATCTTTAAGGTTCTGTGGTGTTATAGTATCAAACTGTAACTCTAAATCAGTTTTGCTCATATTTTAATAACTCCTCTTTTTTAATTATTTATACAGAGGAGTTTATGATATTTAATTATGAAATAAATTCTATTTCTTTAAATCTTGAAAATACATTTCTTCTTGATTTAATATTCTTATTTTTTGGGTTTATAACCATTGTTCTTTTTCTTTCTGTAAATGATTCTCTTGGTAAAGGACAAATTTTATAATTATACATAACTTCATTATTTTCATTAGTATATGTTACAGATTCCAAATCATCAGTATATGGTTTTTTAACATTTAAGAAAATTGTATTAGGAACTGAACTTTCAACTAATGTTTCAACAGGTTTACCATCTTTATAAATTATATCACCCGCACTATGTTCTTCAGTATTTTCTTGATATACTTTATAATAAATCAATTGTCCTAAATCATTTATGCTATCTGGATCTGTAATATCACCACTAGTATAAGCAACGCCATCACCATCTTCATTGTCATGAACCTTTCCAGCATCAATCATATCTTGTGTAACTACTGCTTGAGCATCAATATGCCAATAATTATGTGTATTTAATTCAAGTCTAATAATCTTTTGTGTTCTATGTATCCAATATTCGCCAACTTTAAAAACTTCTTCATTTTCATCTTCTTTATTTCTTGTATACATGATATTAATTCTAATTGTTTCAGAATAAGCATTTGCTAAAACGTCTTCTAATTTACCATTTCCATCATGAGAAACAAATGTACCATCATTTAATTCCATATAAAGATAATCACCTGGTCTAATAAATGCTTCAGTATTACAATTTGTTATATTGTTAACAATCATTCTACCTCTTCTTGTTACAACATTATTAACAATTGTACTCTCTTCAAACATATCTTCAATAGGCCAATCAAGAGGCATAATAAATTTCCAATTATCATTATCACCAATAAGACCCAAATTATTATCTGTATCTGTTAAATCTGTCAATGTAGCATTAATAAATGTTCCTTTATCAGGTTCATATAAACTATCATATAAATCAACACTAAATGTTGTATCTAAAGTAATACCGTAATCGTCACCTATTTTTTCATCTAACGCTTTTGTTAATGATGATGTATAAAAAACAGCATCAAATTTTTCAATTTCTCTAACGAAATATTGTCTAACATTTTCAAACATTTCTGCATTAGTTTCTTCAATTGTTTGTCCAAATTTATATTTAAGAACATGAACTTTTACACTGTAATCCATATATATTGGTTTTACATAATTTAATTGCAATGTAATAATTTTATAATTATCTAGCAAATTAAATAAAACATTTTGATCATTTTTATTTGCTTTTAAGTCATATCTATCTTTTCCTGTTATTTGATAATAACTTGTAAAAAATAATTCAGGATTATTGATATTTTTAAGACTATATTTTGTTCCATCTCTTAAATAACTTATAGGTCTTGAATAAGGAATAAAACTAAAGAAAATATGACCTGGTATATTTTTCGGTGTTTCTTCTTCTCCACCCCAAATTTGAGCACTTTGAATAAATTGTTGTGCTTCACAAATTGTTTTATAATCATTTTTTGTTACTGCTCTATTTGCTGTATTACTAAATAATGGAGCTGTTTCCCTAATACTATCAGTATCTTGAACTTCTGCACCTTCAATATGAAGAACATTTGGTGTTAATGTCTCTTCTAAATAATATTTTGCTTCAAAATTTTCATTATCTACTGGTTCAATTAATGTATTTGTACTTCCCATTGGTCCTTTAGATTTTAATATATTCATTTTTACTGTCATATCTATTGATAAAGGTGTACCTGTACCAGCATATTTAGTAAATATATTGATATAATCTTCATAATCAACATCTGACATAGCAACAAATGATTTTTCACCTACTGCAGTTTGTTCAGCTAGTAAATAATCTCTTCTCATCCAAGGAACGTCAAATTCAATACTACCATCTTCAAGTACTCTTGTAATAAATAATTCAATACCATCATTTTCTATATCGTCATTTTGCATTGTAAAATATCCAGCTTCAACCATATCTTTATTAATACTTAATACCAATTCTGGATTTTCATATATTGGATCTGGTAAAGGTAAATTCTTATCTGACGCCTCTTGTATAGCTTGAATAGACGCTTCTGTCTGTTCATTCCATCTTTTTATTGTTCCTTCTTTTACAATAATTTCTAATTCATCTTTTACATCAGTATTTAATATACTTGCGAATGTTGAAGATTTGTCATATTCTTTATATCCTATTACTTCTTTTGTTGCTATGTCTTTTATTTCTTCTGTAAAACTAAATCTTGTTCTTCTAAATGGAGTTTTTATAAGTTTATCCATTCTTACAGCTTGATCACCATTAATTGAAACATAACAGTTATGATATTCATTACCATAACTTATATCTGTAGGTGTACAAGAAGAAATATCAAAATATAATACATTAGTTTCTGCATTAAATGCTGAAGCGTAAAAACCATTCCACCCATTAGGCATATTTTCAGCATTATAATCATTTTCATTTTCTTTACTTTCACCTCTATAATCAGAAAAAAATAATCTTTTTGCTAAATATCCATTATTATCAAAAGTATTTGTATATTTCATCTTAGCTGTTAAACCTGAAATATCTCTAATATAAGAATAAGTTATAGTATTAATGCCTTGCTCAATTTTAACATAATATTCATAATCAATTTCAGCACTGTATTTATCGTCATCGTATGATGTATCATTTACAGTATTTCCATCATCATCTTCTGTCAATAAAGTAACTTTATTATTTGTAAAACTATAATTATCTGATGAAATAATAATTTTAGAATCATCTTCTGAATTATTGATAACCACTGAATTAATAATTTTATTTGTGTCTCTATTTAATATAATTTCACCATTATCTATATCTATACCTTTATCTAATTGATTTTCAGTTTTTGCAGGTATAATTATCTTATCGTTATCATAATCTATAGTTAAATCTTCAGGTAAATAGTTATAAACCTTGCTGTCAATTGCTAATTTTAATCCTTGAAAACTATCATCTATCATACTGTGTGCAGTTATGATTTGAGATTCATGTGTATCTAAATCAAGAACTTTTAAATAATAAGGTGTCTCATCATTAATACCATGATAATCTTCTTCAACATCAATTTTGTCTCCAGGAATTTTAATATTTCTATCTGATATTTCCAATGAAAGTATAGAAATATGAATTTCTTCATCTCCATCAATTAGTATTAATTCTTCAATTGAATTAATTGGAAAATCAGTATCATTATTTAGACTAAAATCATTATCAATTTTAACTAAAGTATCATTAAGACCTTTATGTTCTTGATGAATAGGTACAGGAAATTGCATACCATTTTCTAAAGTCATTTGAACTCTAAATTGCTTAGCAGTTTTATCAGTAATAAATGTATCTATTGTTCCAACTTTTATTAAGTTTCTAAAACCATTACTTCTTGTACCATCTGTAATAAATATTTCTTGTCCTAATTGTGAATAAATAGGTAGCTCTTTACTGTCCATTATTTCTAATAATAATCTAGGATCACCTACAGGCTCTTTATGTAAAATCTTACAAACTTGTCCTTCTTCAGTAATTAAAAATTTATTTTTCTTTATAGAATCACTTAAATAAACATTTTCTAATTTATTATTATATTCATTTGTTAACAGTTTAATATAAGCGTAAGTTCCATATACATCTAATATACTTTCTCCAAAATAAACATAATTATTTCCATTACTAGAAAAATTACTGTATTTATTTAATGTTACTTCTCCAGATTTAAGAACTTTTAGTTTTATTTTATATTGGTAAGATATTTTTCTTTTGTGTGAATAACCCATTTGTCTAGCGTGTTTAATAACATTTCTTCTATCTTTTGCTTGAGAAATAAACATTTCATTTAAACCAAAAGTGAAGTTTGTATTATTGATAACTGTTGAATAAGCTAATAGATTAATCAATTGTGAAATATTTGAACCTTCAAACGCAGCATCAGAAAGACCAAATTCTTCCATTGCTTTACGTTTTAATTCATTTTTAATCTCATCTAATTCATAAGGTACAACTTCTAACATTTATGCACTCCTTTTTATCTTATTTATATTATTATGATCGTGCATTAAAAACAAATTCTCTTTCTGCATTTTCTTTATCTTTAATAATACTATATGCAATTTTAATTATTAATCTATTATAATCAGGATCTTCAATAACAATTACTTTTCTTATTTTAACTCTTGGCTCCCATCTTTTAATAGCGTATCTAATTTCTTCTTCAATCATTTGTGAAACTAAAGGGTCAATTAATTCAAATAGATATTTATCGATACCGCATCCAAATTCTGGATGACCTGGCACTGAACCTATTGGTGTACTCAAAATATTATGTAAAGAATTTTCCACAGCTTCTTCATTTTTTACAGGTGCCGCTCCTATCTTTCCAGCTAAATCAGTATAATTCATTTTTTCTCCTTATATTCTTATATTATTAAAATAATCCATTAACAATATCATTTCTTGATGACGTCATTTTTGAAACAATACTAGCAAATGGATTTCTATCTTCTTTTACTTTTTGTATTCTTAATTTTTCAGCAGCAGCTCTTGCAATTTTTATTTTATCTTGTTGATATTTTCTATAACGTTGTTCTATTTTATTGCATTCACTTTTTTGTGCATTTGTTAAATTTTGAAAAAATTTAACTATATGAATTGTACCATTATTAAGATCAATAGGCATTATAAATTCCGTATGTTTTTCATCATACCACATAAAATCATCTGTTAAAATTTCATCTGCAATAGGTTTACAATTTGTTTGAATACATTTTGTCATATCTTTCCAATTTTTATATAATTGAATATAACCAGTATTTTCAAGATATTCATATAATGAGTCTAGTTGTTCAAATAAAACTTTATCAGTTGGATCTATTTGTGATGTTAAAGCATTCTTTAATATGTCATTTGCCATTCCTATTAAAGCATTAGTATCATGAGCAAATGAATTTAACGCAGAATTTAACATAGGTGTTGCAGCACTAGTCAATGAATTTATTCCACCTATCGCTTTATTAAAAGGATTAAGAATATCTTTCATCAATCCAGGTCCCGCTGTAGATAATTTACCAGTGATGGTGTCAGATAAACATTGTGGTAAATCACCTATTTTGGGATCAGTCATTTTACTTAAACTTAAATCCATATTAAAATCTGTTAATTCAGGAATTTGAAAAAATTCATGTTCAATTCCTAACATTGCTTCTAATAAATCTTTTATACCATCTACTTGTACTTCTGCACCTAAGTGAGCTGACCTTAATTTTAATGTTAATGCTGAATGTTTAACAGCACTTTCAATACAAGCAGTTCCTGTAGAAAAATTCTCAAATTCAATCATAGAAGGTGTTTCAGGAACACTTGGTTTTATACTATTTAATTCAGATAATTTATCATTTAATGGATTTGAACTTAATAAATCCTTTGTATTACTAATATCATCTAATCCAAAACCCATATTATCTCCTTTTTATTTTATTTATAAAATATTCTAATTTAACTTAATAATACCAGCTTTAATTGTTATACTTGGACCACCATCGGTTTTCTGTCCAGCTGAATATTTTTCCGAAACAGCTCCTGTAACTTTTACATCCATTGTGCTTTTATAAATTTGTTCTACTTTACCTTTAATAGTTTCTTTATGGTCACTACCAACTAATATAGTTTCTTTGGAATCATATTTTGTTTCTACGTCACCTTGAACTGTTGTGTGTTGATGTCTTTTAACCAATCTTTTATAATCTCTATCTACTATTTCAAATCTATCTCTTTTTGTTTTGAATTGATAATCTCCTTTTGGCCTCATCTCCCAATAGGTTCCAGTAGCGTGGAAAAAATGAATTCGTTCATTCCCTTCTGTACTATCATATTCTACAAAAGAATGACCTACTGTTTCAAATACTGTATTATTAGGATATTTCGCTTTTGAAGATAATTCTAGCATTTCGTCCCAAGTACCACCTGTACTAGTTGAAATACCTTTGTCTTTATCTGCATCTCTAATTTTCTTTATAGGTGTTTCAGCAAATTTTCTATTTGCTGCTAATCTATTTTGATCTGGCTCATTAAGTCTTTTCTTTATTGGATATTTTTTATCAGGATCATGAAATCCCCAAGTTTTCTTTGGGCCATCAGGTCTTTCTTTTGTGCTTGTTCCAGAAATTATCCCTACTACTATTGGTTTGTTCCAATCCCCACCATCAAGAATTACCCAAACCCAAGACCCTTTTAATGGCACAGCAGATATTCCTATTCCAGACATTCCACCGTGAAAAGCAACAGGAACCATTACTTCAGCCCAAGGTAAATCTTCTGTTTTTACACCGATATTTTTTCCTGTTCTTTGAGCATTTTCAGGGTGTATACCAAATATTCTTACTTGACATTTACCATGTTCTCCGCCATCGTCATTATTTTCTACAACGGCTCTATAAAAAACATTTCCAGGACTTTGTATTTTACTAATATGGTCTGTATTATCTATTAACATTTTTTCTCCTATTGTTTTATTTACTAAATTTCGCTCTTGTTAGTCTTAGTGTTTGGATAAAATCAGTCCCTAAAATTTTATCAGTAATTTCAACTATCAACCACTCTCCATTTATATTATATTCTGGCTCTGTCGTTTCGGTATAATTAACAATATCTAATTCTACTATATCTCCTATATTAGTCGCAAATTGACCAGGTACAAGAATTTCTAATTCTAAATCTTGGTAAGCATTTTTTTGCCACATATAATCTACAACTTCTTTAATATGATAATCACTTTTATAATAATGTTTATCTGTTGTTCCTGGTAAATCCGCATCAGTTTTACCTTTACTTGAAATATCGCCTAATGCTTTTTTAAAATCATTTTTTTCCCATTTTGCATGTTTGCTTCCAGGAACAAAAGAAGCTATTTTAGCATTTGGTTGAAACGCGTTAGCTTCTATAACTTTACCAAAATGTGAAACACTTTCATATATTTTTCGTCTGTAAAAATTATTTGGCGCTTTATAATAAAATTTATCACCTTTTTTTCCTCTACTAAATAATTTTTTTATCGGTTGAATAACAAAATCTTTTCTTGTTTGATAGAAAAAAACATTATTGTTTCTTGCAAGCCATTGATAAACATTTGAAAAAGGAACATGTAATGGCATACAAAAATTTTTATGTTTGGGTAGTGGTGGACAAAAATCTTTTTTCTTTCCTGTCAATAATGGTTTTAATGTTTCTGGATGATCTATAATTTCAATCATATCAGCTTTATCCCAACTCATCTCATTATACATTTGCATCGCAGACAAAGTAATAGGATCACAAAGTAAAAGTTTTACGACTGGCTCACCAGAATCTACTCTACTATATTGAACGTCTGTAACTTTAAATTCTTGTTTTGAAACCTCATCATCATAATCAGTCATTGCTACTGCAACAGTATTATTACCACGAATAGGCATGTGTTCTACAAGATTTGACATATCTCTAAACATCAACTCACCAACTACTTTAAAATTGTTTATATTCCAATTTAATGTTAAATTTAATAATTGTGAATTTGTTATTTTTGTACCGTCTATTGTTAAGTCAAATGATTTTAATTGATTTGACTGCTGGCCTAATTCATACCCCACTTTTTATCCTTTAATCTTCATTTTGTATTAATATTTTTTTATTTATTTTATTTTCTTCACTTAGTTTATCTAAATCTGCCTGAAGTTCTGAAATATCAGCAGTATCAACATATTTAATATATCTAAATTTTTCATTGATTGCTATTTCTTCTTCTATAATTTCTTTGTATTTTTCTTCAATTATTTTTTCATCAAGAACACTATTTAATAATTTACCTTTCTTTTTCCATTCTTGTAATTTATAATCTGCTCTATGTATTATTATATCATAATTTACCGGTAATTGATTCATACTTGTCATATCATTTAATTTTAATAATATGTCCCAATAATCAGTACTACCATATAATTCAAACGAAATGGCTTCTAATAATCTATCATCATCAACTTTATATTCATGTAAATATTCTTCAGTAAAATATTTACTAGGTATATCAGGAATTAAACCTAATGTTGTCATATTTCTTACTTCTCGGCCATTAAAATCGATACTTTCAAATTTTAAATATCGATTTCTCATTAATTTTTCTAATGCCATTTAGTTCTCCTTATATCATCCAGTCAGATTTTCGTTTAATTCCAAATTCTGCAAAATTCATTGTCAATGTAATATGTTTAGGCATTAAATCATTATATGTACTAGCAAAACCTTGAGCAAAATAATCAATTTCATAACTCTCAAGTGCCATATCATTAAAATCCATTGCTAATTGAATAACGGGATTTCCAAAAATTATTTTCCATGTATAAGGCGCTGTAAGAACACCAACTTTTACACTTTTAACATTTATTGAACTTGAATCAGGTGCAGCCCATTTTTTTAACTTTGATAATAACAAAGCAACCATTGCACTTTCTGCCATACTTTGTGGTACTATGTCCCAAGATCCTGACCATTTTCTTGGCGCTGTTGACCTATATATTTGTGTTAACATTGGATCTGGTACAACGCCACCCATTGCAAGTGCATCTTTAAGTTCACCAGGAATTGCACCAATAATAGCGTCCGCCATTGGATTTCCTGGATCATAAGTATGTTGAACACTATCTTTAAGCCCACCATTTGGAAAAGGTAAAGCAAATCCGCCTTTTGGTATATTGACTAAATCTACATCTTTCCATGATTTTTTTGATCCTATATTAACTTTTGCTTCTTGTGCCATAAACAGTATAAATGGTCTA
>Ga0256828_1000701_pt1 | contig 21935 bp, 41 predicted proteins | sample CV88metaG_FD_185993 | JGI IMG/M metagenome (GOLD analysis project Ga0256828, IMG submission 185993) | Hydrothermal vent microbial communities from East Pacific Rise, Pacific Ocean - CV88 | ecosystem: Environmental > Aquatic > Marine > Hydrothermal vents | place: Pacific Ocean: East Pacific Rise...
CTTGCTTTTGATAAAAAAGTTTATGAAGAGAAAAAATCAAAGATGGATGAAAAGATTAAAATACAAAATATAGTAGTTGAGAGTTTAAGAAAACAAATAGAAAAATTAAAAAAATAAAGAAAGTAGGATAATATGGGAACATTTGTAATAGTAATGGTTTTAATGTTTATATTTTTTATTGGTATAATATTAAATAATTTTATGGGAGGCCCATTAAATGATTAAAAAAATTTTAATAGTTTTTATGAGTTTATTTTTGTTTAATAATTCTTTATATGCTAAGAAAAGACCTAAACTAACTCAGGATTTTGAAGTACAAAAAGTAACTAAAATATATGATGGTGATACAATAACAGTAAATTTAAAATGTAATGAACCTTTATTTTGTAATAAAATAAGTATAAGGGTTTACGGAATAGATACACCAGAAATGCATGGTGGTACAAACACAAAAAAAGAAAAATATTTAGCAGGCTTAGCTAAAATTACAACTAAAAAGTTTATCAAAAATAGTAAAAAAATTTATTTAGAAAAATGTTTTAGAGGAAAATATTTTAGATTAGTTTGTAAAGTTAAAAACGAAAAAGGGAAATATCTTGAAGATATTTTATTGAATTCTACATTTGCTGTACCATATTATGGTGGAACAAAAACAAAAGATTGGAGTAAATAAATGTTATATATAAAATTACCACTAGATATTGATAAAGTTAATATTGGTGATATTATTATTTTTAAAGAACTTAATAAGTTTAAAGTAAGTAAAATAATTAAGAAAACTGCTAAAAAAGTAAATGTTGAAAGTGATAATTATAGTCCATCAATATCTAAAATGATATTAATTAGCAATGAATGTTTAGAAGAATTAAATAATTATTTAAACGTATTAAATAAGTTATTGTAGGAGTAAATAAATGGGTCAAACTTTATTATATAAAAAATATTATGCGGGTGAAAATACTGATATTCAAGGTGATATTGAAGATAGTATTCTTGAAATAGAAGATCAAAATGAAATAGATGAATGTGGAGATTATAAAGGATATATAAGAGTAAAAGTTGAATATATCCCGGAAGATGGTTGTGAATGTACAGGATTCCAACATAGTACAGATTGTAAACATTGGGTTATGAGTTACTAATTTATTAAATAAAAATATAATATAATATAAAAAAGGAAAGAAAGAATGGTACGATTAAATGAAGCTTTAGCAGCACAACAAAACATCACTCAAGAACAACGAGATAATCTTGATGAATTATATAAAGAAATGGATAATCTTTTTAGAGAAGAATTATTGGAAGAAAAGATTGAAAAAACAGGTAAAGATTATGCAAGAAGATTGCAAAATATAGAGTTTAAATTACAAGAGAATTGGAATTTTCCTCAAGACGAATTATTTCATACTTGGTGGAATAAGTTTAGTAATTGTATGTGTCCAAAAATGGATAATAGTGAAAGATTTGGAAGACCAAAAATAATTGTATGTGATTGTCCTTTACATGGTCATTTATGTGAAGGAGATTAAATGTGGAATATTTAATTAAATATTTTAAACGATTTAAAGAATTTGATAAAATTACCGAATTCAGAATAATAAATTCATTATTTATTGCAATAGGTATGGCATTACTAGTTCCTGTTATTGTTTCACTTAAAGGAATGTATTTTGCAGCTTGGTTGATTGGTTTATTTTCAATAGTTCAAACATTGACTGTTAAAACAAATGAATATATTGTTAATAGAATATCAATAAGAACAATGTTCAGGATAGGTATTTATATTCATTTTGCATATATTTTTATGAGTTTATTTTATTTCTGGAACCCAGAAATAATGCTTTGGATGGATAGTATTTTAGGAATAATTGAAGTTGCTTTATTTAGCGCTTTTAGTATATCTTTAAATAATTATATCACGGATTGTTATCCAAAAAGTATGAGTAGATTTCAAATTTTTAGAAATTCTGTCTGGGCAGATGGATATTTAATAGGATTATTTATGGTGACTGGGATTACATATTTTGGAACTATAGGTCACGCAGTAATAGCATTTATTATTTTTAATATTTTCTTTAATATTTGGATGATAAAAAATTGGAATATTTACAATGATAATGAATACTGTTGTGTTCCATATAAAGAGAAAGAGAAAAATTAAATTTTCTCTTTACGTATTTTTTCCATTTTATCCATTTTTTCTGTTATATCTTGTCTTATTGAAATATAACCTATTTTTATACCTTCTTTATCATAATTTGGTGAAACTATTGCATGAACCCAATAATAACCACCATCTTTTTTAAAATTTTTAACGTCACCTATCCAAACTTTATCATTTTCAATAGTACTCCACATTCCTTTAAATACTGACGCTTTCATATCAGGATGTCTAACAATATTATGGTCTGATCCCACTAATTCTTCTCTTGAATAACCTGATAAATTACAAAATGCAGTAGAAACGTCTGTAATAATTCCAAATAGATCTGTTTTAGAATAAATAATGTATTCATCAAAAATTTCTCTCATTTCTTTTAATTCACTTTCAAGTTCTTCATTTTCAAAATTTAATTCTTTAAAACTTTGTTTAAAACCATCATTTATTTTTTTATTTTCATGCGCTGCTTCTCTTTTAATTTTAATAATATTATAGCTATAGTAACTTAATGAAGAAATAATTAAAAAAATAGTAGACAATAATAAAGATATTTTAAAATAATCAATATTAGTTTGTAAATTTGAATCAATAGGAATTTCAATTTCTAATATACCTCTCGGATCTCCGATTTTCCAATTAAAATCTTGTGTCCTATTTTTGTGTGAATTATGACACTTAATACAATTATTATTTAACATATAATCAACTTTAGAAATAACATAATACTTTTTATTTTCTTTTGTAACCATTTCATATTTTAATCCATTAAATTCTCTTAAATGCTTTAAATTTTCTAATTGTCTATTTGATAATTTTCTATTATATGATTCTGTTCCTTTAAATGGATAAGCACTGTATAATTGAATTTTAATATCACCTTTAGATAAATCTTTATTTAAACTATGTAAAAATGATGCTGGATATGGTATACCATTTTTAATATCTGTGCTTGTTGTAAACTTAATATCGGGATATTTTTTCTGTATTTTTTCAGCTACATTATTATAATTATGACGAGCACTTTCTAATGTATTCAGTATAATAATACCATTATTTTTTGCATCTTGTAGTGCACTTTTTTCTAACTTCTGTGGTATACTAAAATATAATATGAATGCACTTATGATATATATTATAGTAGTAATAATTATTGTTTTATTTGTAAATATATTTTTTATATAGTCCAATTTAAGCTCCGTTTAATCTTTTGTATGTTATAATTATTTATAAGAAAAATGTAAGGACACAAAAATGAAATATTTAGGATTAATAATAACAGTAGCAGTGATGGTTTTATTTTGGGATTCAATTTCTCAACTACCAGTTTTTCAACCAACATTTTTAAGTGGAAATTAAGGATTATTATGAAAATTTTTAATTATTATGGAAAATCAGTTTCTGCAAAAGCAAATGCTGTTGCATTTGAAAATAATGGTATTACTGTATATTTTAGTTATGAAACAATAATTGCTATTAAAATTGATGATGAATTATTTATTTCTAAAAATATTTGGGGTAGTGTAACGGGTCGCCATCTTAATGCAATAAATGACGATAAATCAATAAGAATAGATTATGAAGAAATTGAACGTATATCAGAAGATATTTCATTATATATAGAAAGATAATAAAGGATAATAAATGACAGATTATGAAAGATTAGAAGCAGGACTAAGTAAATTAGATAGAGAAGAAGCAAGACAATATTATAATGCTTTTAAACAATGGGGGACTTCACAAAAACATCCTATTGATGCAATTTTTGATTTAATAGAAAATCAAGTAGAAACTTCTTATAAAATTGTAATAAGAAGAATGTCAGATCATACTCAAACAAGAAAAAAAGTTTATGAAAGTTATAAAAAATTTTTAAGATATGGTCCAGATATTTGTAAAAGATTTCATAATGTTACTTTTTATGGTGGTAATTTAACAACATACTGCGAATGTTATAAAATGCAACAAGGGAAATGGGTTAAAATACCATCACCAAAAGAATTTAATATAGTTGATTTAATTATACCAGGAAGATAAGGATAAAAAATGGAAAATAAAATACAAATTACAAATGAATATTTAACTAATTTTTTAGTTGAATTTAATTCATATAAAAATGCACATAAAGACTATATCAATATGTATCAAAAACAATTGGATACTATTCTTGAAATTTTAGGTATTGAAGGTTTAATTAAACTTGATATAAGCGATGAAAAAAATCCAAAATTTATTTTTAAAAGATTATTTCCAGATTATATTAGAGCTGATATATTTAATGAAGAAAAATTTGAAAGTCTTGAAATGACTGAAAAAGTTATAAATTGGTGTGTTAACGATTTACTTGATAAATGTTCAATAGAAAGAACAATTAGAACCAGATCACAAATGACAACTTTTGATGATATGGAAACAGTTCATAAATTATTGAATACTAGACAAAAAGATTATACTATTGGTATTCTTAATGATAGTATAATTAAATTATATAAAGAAGAAATAAGAGCATGTCTAAGAATGCTTTATTCAGCAGACTCATTCTATAAGAAAAAAATTAAAGATATTAAGAGAGACGAAGTCCCGGAATGGGATCAAGATAGTCTCAAAAGAGTTACGAAAGCTTGGAATATTAATACTTATGCAACAGAAACTCAAGCTGAAATATTAAATAAACAATTATGTGATTGGGATTATATGTAATGAATACATCAGAAGATATTGATGTATTCAAAATTTTGGAAATAAAAACAAGAGAAGAGGAAGTAGAAAGAAAATATGAGCCTGTAATGATAGACTCTATATTAGAAACATATAATCTTTTACTAAAAAGTGGATATACTAGAGAAGAATTAGGCTCAGATTTCGAGAAAGAACTCGAAATGTTAAAGGAAATATCAATACAAAGATATAAAAAGTTTATAGAAGAAAATGCTGATATTTTAATTTAAGCAAACTTTAATATTTTTTGTGCTATAATTATTTTATATAAAGATTAAAAGATTGAAGGATAAATAAAATGTTTAAGAATTATACAGTAGGAAGTTTTAAAGTTGAAATAGTTTTTTGGATGATGTTAATTTCTACTTTGACTAGATATTCTGCAGCAGGAACAGTATTAAAAATGATCGGTATTAAAGATATGCCATTTTTATTTTATGTAGATAGTGGATTTGTATTATTTTTAACATTTATTGGAACAATGAGATTGATGTATGCTACTACTAAATATTTTGATATTGCCCCAAAAGTAACAAAAAAGGAAGACAATGAATAAGTTAGAATTGGTAGAAGTAAAAAATGAAGGAGCTTTACAATTTTCTCCTTTCAGAGAAAGAACAATAATTTATAATGGCGAAGTTCGAGGGAATGTTTTACAATTTACAGACTTCAAGGATTCAAAATATAAACAAGGTTATGATATTTTACTAGATGGTAAATGTTTTGTTCTACCTAAAAATGTATCATTAAAAAAAGAAATTAAAAGAAGGATAGAAAATGCAACAAATGCAAGTTAAAGAAGTACAAAGATTTGAAGTAAACGGTGAATTATTTCAAACAAGAGAAGAAGCATTAAAATATATAGCACAAAGAAAAAGAGATAAAGTAATGTATTTTGTTAAAGATGGAAATGTATTGGAAACATTAAATCAAATGGTAAAACAAGGTATAACAAATAAAAATAAAATTCAAAGTTTAATTAAAGATATTGAGAAAGAATTAGGGAATATATAATGATTTATGATGAAGAAATGAATTCATTTGTTTATTCTTTAGAAGAACAAGAAAAACACGCAAGAGAAAGAGAAGATAGATTAAGAAAAAGACTTCAAAATCTTAAATTATCTCAGGAAAGAGCTAAAATATTTGAAGGTATAAGAACACAAAATATGGATTTTTCGGAACACATAAAAGAAGCGGAAAAAGAGCTTACAAGTTTTACTGAGCAAAATGCGCATTTATTAATATAAAAAAGGAAATTTTATGACTGCAGGAGAATATTTTACTACACCAATAGCTAGATTTGCTACAAGACCTGGTGGAGGTGGATTAGATAAATTTAATCCCGAAAAACCGGAATACAAAACATTACCAAACGAAACACCTGATTTAATTATGGGAACTCTTATGCAAAGTGGGGCTCATTTATTAAAAAGTGATTGGATTTATGAATTAGTTATGAATGAACTTACTGGTGTTATTGAACTTAGAGAAGTTGGTAGAAGCACAATAGGAAAAAAATGGACAAGAAATTATTATGATATTCCTATTTATGATGGTAGAAGAATTTGGTTAAGTAAAGAAGAAAGAAAAGAAATTGAAGATAAAGAAGAAAGAGAGGAATATTAAATATAATTATTTAATTTAATTTTTTTAATATCCATTTCAGTTAAATTTTTTATTAATATTCTCTCTCTTATAATCCCTTCAAGATGTTTAAATTTTTTATAAGGTGTTTTAAAAGGAATACCATTGCTTGATAAACCTTTTACCCAATCTTTTGAACAACCAAATTCTTTACCAAATTTAATATAAGAATTTGGATTAAATAAATAATATTCTTTTTCTTTAAAAGTTACTTTTGTTATGTAATTTGTCATTCCACCTAATAATGGATTATAATTCCATTCATTGTAAGATACTCTTTTATTTTCTTTTGTTTCTAAATTATAAGCAGAAACTGTTTTAGAACATACTTCAGAAACTCTTTTATTTCTTTTATCTTTAGTTTTTTGAGATTCTATTTTATGTTGATTCCTAGCAATAATTGCCATTTTTAACCTATGTAATTCTAGTTCTCTTGCATTTTTACAAGTCCTTTTATCATAGTCAGTTATTTCTATAATATTTTTATTATAATATTTTCTTGATTTCCACCCTTTTTTACTTTGTCTTTGAAAATCATTTAATCCATCTAATCCTATTTTATACTTCAAAACTTTAGTTTCTTCTTTCATTCCTCCTGTATTACCACCGTCACCACCTTCAGTCATATTATAACCAATATTTCTTAAATTTGATTTATAGTATTTAATCCAATATTTTTCTCTATCTCCTAATATTTTCCTATCTATATCATTAAGTATTTCCAAAATTTCTGACTCAAAATTTTCAATACCATATTTTCTAATTGCTCTATGAAAAATTCTCTCACTTCCTAATTTACTATCTTGTAAATGTTCATTTAGTCTTTCTTCTATTGACTTTTTTGTAAAACCTATATATGATTTTCCATTTATTTTATTAGTATGTTTATATATAATACCCATTTGATTTTCTCCAAATTAAAAAATTCAGATAAGAGGAAGTTCCGACGTTCTTGCTTATCTTTTAATTATTTATAAATTTATATATACCGTATTCCAGAACGTCGGATGAACAAAATACGATATATATAAATTTATGTTATATTATATTATATCTATTCTTTACTTAATTTATCTTGAAGAATCTCAATTTCCGATTTTAATCGAATTATTTCTTTTTCATCAGTAATTTCTTCTAACTCTTTAATTTTCTTGTTGATTATTTCTTGATTTATTTTTTCAAAAATAAATTCTGTAAAAGTTTTCATTTTATCCATTTCTTCCTCCGTTTAAGCATACTTTAAGCTTTAGTATGTTATAATTATTTATATAAAAAGAAGGAATAAGAATGAAAACAAACAAATATTTTAGAGATTTAGAAAATCCAAGTATGAATGAATTGATTTACTGGTTTTTGACTGAATTTAATGATTTAGCAGAAGCAATGAAAAATTCATATCACGAAGTTAAAACTGATGAACCGAATCCATATCATATTGAAGGTGATGTTTTTTGTCACACTATGATGGTATGTCAAAGAGCGGAAATATTTGAAGTACAAAAAGTAAATAAGATTTGTGCTTTATTACACGATATTGGAAAACCAACTGCAAGAGAAGTTATTCCTTTTGAAGCAAAAAAACCAGTTCATTCTGAGTCAAATGAGTTAAGAAACAATGGAAAAAATGATGGTAAAACTTCTGGTATGAATAGAGTTATGCCTAAGTCAGGTTTAAAATGCCACTTCAGAGGACATGAAGGACTTTCGTTTTATTTAGCTATTGAGCCTTTGAACAGATTAAAAGATCTTGGTGTATTAACTCAAAAAGAAGTAGAACAATGTTTAACTGTAATATCTATGCACGGAACACTTTTTGATAATATCAATGATGCAGGTGAAATGATAAAACCATATAAAGTTTTTGATAAATTTGAAAATTCAGAAGATGGATTATTTTTATTTAATGCTTTGGTTACACAAGTAAAATGTGACTCACTAGGTAGATTTTATGTTTCTAAAGATGGTAGAAAATCAAATGCTTATAAATTAGGAACTGAAATTTTTACAGAAGAACAATTCTTAAATTATTATGCAACTAAAGCTTCATCAGCAAACGATAATAACACAGATAAAAATTCTCCTTGGTTAGAAGTTCTTGTAGGAGTTCCAGGTTCAGGTAAATCAACATATTTGAATAACAAAGTTATTCCTTGTGAAAAATGTAATGGAAATGGTTTTAATATGGTACCATTTGGGCCTGTTGGCGATGAAGAAGTTGTACATTGTGAAAAATGTAAAGGTTCTGGGATGTATCAAAATTATGTCGTTATCTCAAGAGATAATACATTAATGGAATATGCTAAAGAAAACGGGATTATTGGAAGAACAATCAAATGCAATAATTGTAATTTGGATGGAGATGTTGTCGATTATGCTTTAGAAGGTGTTAGAAAAGAAGACATTAATCTTGGAAAATGTCAAGCTAAAGGTTGCAAAGACGGTTACAAAATTGTTGAAAATTATTCGCAAGTTTGGAAAGAATTAACAGACGAGGACCAAAAAGAAATTGATAAAATCCTAGAAGATAGCTTTAAAAAAGCATTTAATAACAAAGAAAATATGGTTATCGATATGACTAATATGTCAAATAAAGGTCAAAGAAAATGGGTTAATAAATGTGGTAATAAATACAGAGCAAAAGCCGTAGTATTTGCTACATCTTATGATGAAGTTCAAAGACGACTTGAAAAAAGAGAAAAAGAAACTGGTAAATCTATTCCTGCTGGAGTTGTATTAACAATGATGAAAGGTTTCGGAATGCCAATTAGAACAAACTTCGCAGAAGTGGAGTTCATTCATTAATATAAATAAAAATAAAAGAGGTAAATTATGATAAAATTTGGCGAATATTTACAAGAATCAAATCTCAAAACGGTTCTTAATAAACTAAAAGATTTATTAACAAATAATAAAAAAGCAGAAAAAGACCAAAGAGTTAGAGATTTATATAATATGTTAGCTAATATTAAGGCAGTAGTTCCTGCAGAAGAAATATCTAAAGCTTTAGATATTATTAAAAAATATGAAAAAGAATAAAGGAAAGAATATGCAAGCAATAATAGGAATGTTTACAGCAGTAGCAGGGGTAATAGGTGTTATAGGATCACTAATTTCATTAAAATTTTGGTGGATAACAATGGTTGTAATGACAATTGTTAAATTAGTAGGAGCAGGTTCTTATGTATGGTTCGCTGGCCCATTTACAATGGGAGCAATTAGCACAGGTTTATGGATGTTATTTGGTGGATTAATTATGTTAGGTATCAGTTTTATGATAGCTACTATAGGTGATGCTTTAATTAAAGGATAGTTAAGTAGTATTTTGTTATAATATAAATAATTAAAATAAGAGGTTCTCAATATATACTATGCTCTTGGTCGATGCCATAGTATATATTGAGAACGCATCGACCAGATACTCTTATTACTTAAAATAGGAGAATTATTTATGAAAAATCAAAGAAAATATGTAGTATATTTAACACAATATAAAGGCACAAAATTACCATCTTGGTATATAGGTTCTTCTTATGAAGAAAAAGTTAATAAAGGATATAATGGCACTGTTCTTAGTAAAAAATATAAAGAAATTTATAGAAAAGAGCAAAACGAAAATAAACATCTTTTTAAAACTAGAATATTAAGTTACCATAAAACAAGAGAAGAAGCATTAACCGAAGAATTAAGACTACAAAAATTACATAAAGTAGTACATAGTAATAAATATTTTAATGAAAGTTACGCTACTATAAATGGTATGTTTGGTAGAGACGTATCAGGAGAATTGCACCCTATGTATGGTAAACATCATTCAGACAAAAGTAAGTTGTTAATTTCAAAAAATCACGCTGATGTTAGTGGAGAAAATAATCCTATATATGGTATTGAAAGAAGTGAAGAAGTAAAGAAACGAATTTCAAAATCAAATTCTAAAATAATGGAAAATGGAAAAAGTGTTCAACATAATGCAACAATGAAAAGGATAGAGAAAAATGGAAAACATTGGAATACCTTTAAAGTTTTAATTTTTGATGAAAAAGATAATATAAGATATAACGATTATTTAGCAAATATTAATGATGACATACCTATACAATCGTTGAGAAAAAGTATGAAATTGAATGGTAAACCTATATACATGGGGAAAATAGGTTCTGTAAAAGAAAAGTGGAGAAAATACCAAGGATGGTATATGAAAAAGGAAAAAGATGAAAGTTGATATAATTAGTGATGTGCATGAATGTTTTTGGATTAAAGAAAAAGATACAAATAAATTAAAATTTAAAGTAGAATTAGAAAATTATGTTAAAAATATACTTCAACCAAAAGATGGCGATGTATTAATTATAGCTGGTGATACAGGACATTATAACAATATGACAAAAGAACTTCTTTTGGAACTTAAAAAATATTATAAAAATATTATATTAACATGGGGTAACCATAATTTGTATCTTGTAAGTAATAGTCAGGTTTCTAAATATAATTCAAAGAGTACAAACCGTCTTGAAGAATTAAAAGAAATTTGTGTAGAAGCAGAAGTTTATTACTTGGATGGTGATGTTGTTGAAATCGAAGGTATTAAATTTGGTGGTACAGGCTCTTGGTATAATTTAACAACAGAATGGGAAATCGAAACTTGGAAAAAAGTAATGAATGATAGTAATCTTATTTATGATGGATACGCAGTTCAAAGTTATGGAATGTATCAACATTATTCTCGTCCTAGTAATAATTGGGACCCAATAAAATTCTATGATATAGAAAAAGCAAAACTTATAAAAATTGCTGAAGAAGGTTGTGACGTTTTTATTACACATATTGCTTTGCATGAACCAGATGAGAGTGAAGGTATGAAAGAAGAATATCTTAATCAAAAAGAAAATATTTTTTACTACACAGAAAATTTTGATTTAGTTAAGAAAGCTGGTGCAAAAATTCATATTCATGGTCATACTCACCAAAATCTTGATTATGTAAAAGATGGAGTACAAGTTGTATGTAATCCTTTAGGGTATCCTTCTGATAATACTTATAATACAATTAAGCAAATAGAAATATAAATATCTATAAAGAGGTATAAAAATGCAAAAATTTAGTGAATTTATAAATGAAAAGAAATATCAAGAATTTGATATGAGTGATGAGCCGGAATTTTGGGAAAGATTTAAGAAATGTATCAAAGATAAAGACTGGTATGAATTAATTCAAAAGAAAGATAAAGTAATTATTAAATATGATTTTCAAGAAATCGGAGAATACAATATAAAGAAAAATATTCTTTATACAAATGACACTAGCTATTTTACCTTAGAATCTAATTGTTGGAAATAACCAAAAATAATTAAATAAAAAATAAGAAGGAGAGAATTTGTACATTTATTTTATACAAATAAACGAAGAAAGAAATGAGTTAATTTCAAAAGAGAAATTAAATAAAGTTAAATTGGTAGAACGATATATTACTGGAAAGGATATGGCTGATTTTTATGAAGATAATGATAAATTTATTAAAGAAAACTGTATTATAAAAGTTAGAGAAGGTTATAAAAGTTTATACTTAATATCAACCAACCAAAGTGGTTATGATACTTATGACTCAGCTGTTTACTGTGCATATACAGAAAAACAAGCAATTCAATTATCGGAAGAAAATATGGGGAGTTCATATAAACCTTATACTAATTTAGCAAGAATGATTGGAACAGCTGAAGATTTTATGGAAATAGGTGAAGTTGTTTCATCATTTAATGCTGGATAAGTTATGAAATACCAACATTATAAAAACAATAAAACATACATTTTAGTAGATAAATGTATGATACAAGAAAATAATAAATGGGTTCCTGCAGTTCGTTATAGAGAATTTAATGGAACTCAATGTGACCTTTTCTTCGTTCGTTCAGAACGAGAATTCAATGAAAAATTTAAAAGAAAGGATATATAATGAAATGGATTATTGGTGACATTCACGGTAATATGAAAACTTTATTAGAACTTATGAATAAAATAGAAGCAAAAGATGATAATCCAGAGTATATCTTTGTTGGTGATTTTGTTGATAGAGGACCAAGAAGTGCAGAAGTGGTTGAATTTATACTTGATGGTATAAAATCAGGTGAATTTAAAGCAGTAAGAGGAAATCATGAAGGACTAATGTATAGTTTTTTTCAGTCAAGATTTGGTAGTAATTGGCTGAGTGGAAATGGTGGTTCGGCTACAGTTAATTCTTATAGAAATTATTATGATTTAGAAGATGATGAACTTTGGGAAAAAATTGAAGAAGATGCAGAAGAATTACAAACATTACCATTATATTTAATTTTTGAAGATAAAGATAAAAACGGTAGACAATTATTGGTTTCACATGCACCGTGTTCCGACTATGTAGATGATTATTTGAAATTATATGGACCAAATGTTTCTGAAGATGTAGTTGAAAAATATGAAGAAGAATACGGCTTACACGCTAGATGTAATATAACAAAAATGGGTGATCTTTTTGATTGGAATAGACAACTTCCTGTAAATAAATCAGAAAAATATTTCAATATTACAGGTCATAATATTACTGGACATTTAATCGAAAGATTTAAAGAAATACCTGGTTATAATAAATATACTGAAGTTATTATTGATGATGATAAGGGTTATGCTTGTATTGATACTGGTGCATTTGTGAATTGGGAATATAATGTGGATTTTGGTGGAAGGATGACGGCAATTAGTTTTCCAAATAAAGAAATTATACAACAAGAAAATATAGAGGACTAAAAAGAGATGGAAATAATATTAATACTTTTAATATTATATATTTTTTATATAGTAGTTATTAAAAATTCTGATAATCCTTGTCCAAAATGTGGAGCAAACATGTTTACCTATGGTACATTAGGTGATGGACCAGGTGGAGATTATGATTTTCAATTATTTGAGTGTAAAAAATGTGGACATTCAGAAGAACAATTAAGAAATTAAAGCATTAAAACATTAAAGGAGAGAAAATGTCAGACAAAACTGTAAAAGATATAGAAGTATTTTTTAAAATAGATACTTTAAATTTAAAACAAGAATTACAAGATTTATATATCTATCAAGATAATATAAAAGGTAAATATGAAATATATTATAATGATGAAATTAAATTTCCTGTAAATTTAGAAAAAGCATTTTGGAAAAAGCACGGAAAAGTTAAGTCATATTTTGATATAATTATAGATATAAAGGCACAGTTTAATATTAAAGAAAACTTAGTTAAACTAACATATAAATTAAAGTAGGATAAATTAAGGATTATTATGATAAATGTTCCAATAGATGAATTCAAAGAAAAATGGTATATAGCAGATTATGGTGAGGAAACATACACAGATGGTGTAAATTATGGAATAATTATGTATGAAGATAATAACTATGTTGTTATAAAGTTAACCGCAAAAATAAAATAAAGGATAGAAATGGCATTACATATTAATATATTTGGCGCCCCTGGTAGTGGAAAATCTACAATGAGAAGTAGATTATTCTATGAACTTAAAAAACAACAATTAAAAGTTGAGGAAGTTGTTGAATACGCAAAAGAATTAACCTATGGAGAAGATGGTGTAAAATTATCTGATCAAATTTTAATGTTTGGTAAACAAAGACATCCACATTTTGTCCTTGATAAAAAAGTAGATTATGTTATTACAGATAGTCCTTTCATCATGGGATTTACTTATGTTGATGATAGTGTCGATTATAAAGATGAATTAAAATCTCTTATGCTTAAAGTGCATAATTCTTATGATACATTAAATATTTTTATTAATAGAAATCACAAATATCAAGAATTTGGTAGAAGTCAAACTGAAGAAGAATCAGATGAAAAAGCATTAGAAATTAAAACTTTATTAAATGAATGTAATATTGAATTTTATGAAATGAAATCAGGTGAAGAGACAATAGAAAAAGTTTTAAATATTATAAAGAACAAAGAGAATGTTAAACAAGCAATAGGACGGTTAAATAATGAATAAAAAATTGATATTAATAAATGGATTAAAACGTTCAGGTAAAGATTTTTCTGCAGATTTATTTAGAAAATATTTAGGTGAAAATAAATGTAGAAATATTTCATTTGCAGAACCTATTAAAGATATTATATCAAAAACATTTAATATAACAAAGAAAGAATTAGATGAATACAAAAATGATACTGAAGGATACGGTTTAGAATTAAATGCTTATCCAAATAATCAGCCAACATGTAATATAAAATATATCAATTTCAGAGAAATATTACAAAATTTTGGTTCTGAAGCAATGATGTCAAATTTTGGTATAGATGTATGGGCAGATTTAGGAATAAAAAAAGTACAAGAAGCAAAAAAAGAATGGATTATAATTACAGATTTTAGATTTATTTCTGAATATAAAAAAGCTTTAGAGTCTTCACAAAAATATAATTATTCGGTTATAACTATAAATGTATTTAATAATGATCTAAATACTGATGATTTACATATTTCTGAAAGAAATTTATCTGATAATAATTTCGCTTTTGATTATTATATCAATAATACTAGTCAGCCAGATATAACAGAAAAAATAAAAAGTATAATAAAATCAATAAATGAAAAACAAATCTAATTATTTGGATTTGTTTTATACACAGCACTAAAATTAATAGTACCATTTAAACATTTATCAGCGTTTTTTGAGGTTTTATTATATAATATTATCCATCTTTTAAGTAATGGATCTTTATTTTTTTCAGCTTCCTTTACTTTTTTATAATAATATTTTGAATCTTGTATTAGTTCATAACATTTATTATCTTTTTTGATTTTCATGCCCTCTTCTATTTCGTTTGAAAATAATATATTTGTATATAATACTAATAAAGAAAAAATAATTAATATTTTATTCATGACAATTTCCTCTATAACATTTGCAAGTATCTTTATTTAGTCTTTCCATAGGTCTAAAATCTAATTCTTTTAATAATGGATTGTGTTTTTTCATTAATTGATAATATTGAGAATAAAGCATATTATATTCGGCCCATACTTCTCTTGAAGTTCTACAAGGATTACTTTCCATCATAGTTATTTGAGTCTTTAATATACTTAATTGTGTTAGTTCTAATTGTTTTGTATTTTGATTGATATTTTTGTAAATATCAGTATATAGTGTATATCCACTAATTATAAAAACGACTACCATTGAGATAGTCGTTACTAATAGTTTAAATTCTTTAAGTAATTCTAAAAAATTCAAAAAATCTCCTTTATTAATTATTATGCTTTATAAATCACACAAGTAACTACATCATCAGCTTCAAGAGGAAGACTAAATTTAATTGTAGTTGTACTATCAGGTGTATAGTCACCATTACCAACTGATCCATCACCTATTGAAAGGTCACTTGTTAATCTTTGCCCATTAACAAAAACATTAATTGCATCTTTATCATCATTTGTATACGTTTTAGAATTTGGTAAAGTATAAGCATCACCTTCAGCTAAATCTGCAGTTAAAATTTCTGATACCTCATCTCCACTCGCATTTGCAATAGCATCTTCAAGAACTTTTGCTTCAGCGTCAATTTTTGTTAATGCAGTATATAGTGAATCACCATCTTCAAAATATGAATCAGCATTATCAGTTTTGAAAGTTGTTGTAAAAGTATCTGAAGTAATACCAGAAACAGTACTAACATTATCACCTAATTTTTTATTACCACCTGAAATACTAGCAATTTTATTTATTGTAGCAGTAATATTTTCATCATCTACAAATCCAAAAATTGGGTTACCATCTTGGTCAACATCAACATATACTCTATCACCAATTTCAAATGCACCAACTGCACCAGCAAAACCTGCATTAGTTAAAAGTGCTTCTTCATTAATATCAGATAATTTTTCTCTATAAGCAGCTATAACTTCAATGTCACCTGTTACTGATTGTTCAGTGGCTGTTCCATCTACATCTGTATAGAATTTAATTTGTAATTTATCATTTCCATCATTTGATGCAATACCATAAATTTCTTTTTCATCTGCATTTACAAGAATTTGATTAGTTGCTTTATCTCTTAAAGTAACTCTCGCTTTTGATCCTACTGCAGGTGTTTCAGTATCATCAAGAATATATCCTATGTCTGTTGTAGCAGTAGTGTTTGTACCTGTAACTGTAATGTCTGTAACAACAGAAGTACCGTCAACACCAGTAATCGCAGATTGTACAGGTTGAAGTATTAATTTATTAGCTGCTCCAGCTGCTTCACTTAAAGTAACAGATGGTTTATCAGACCATTCAGTTTCTCCAGTTATATCAAGAATTAAACTTCTAATTACATTAAGATCACCTTCTAAAAAATCTTGCCCTTCTGCTAATGTTTTTCTATCGGCATTTGCATCACCTAATGAAATATCACCAAATGTTTTACTAGCTCTTATTTGTCTAGCTTGACTTAATAAACTTTTAATAGCCATTTTATTTCTCCCGTATAATTTTTATTATACTATATTTTTTTGAGTTTCCTCTTCTTATTTATATTTATATTTTTAATCTGTAAACTAAATTATCATCTAAATAATATTTTTTAAATATATCATCTTTTTTATCATAACCTAGTTCGTTCAATGTGTCCAAATATGTATAATTATTTATTATTGTGTTTATAATTTCTTTTGGTTTTTTATCACTTTTCACTGATTTTAACCTATTTGTAACAAAATCAATAACCTCTTTTCTTAATATCATTAACTCGGCTCTATTTAATCTATATTTTAATTCGGTTTTTTTAAGTATTTTTATCGTATTATATATAATATTCTTTTCTTCTCCTGTTAAAAATGGCCAGTCTTCCGATGGATAATCTTTATATTCTCGTATTTTTTGAAGTGTTTGTGACTGTAAAAATTGATTTTCAAGTTCATAAATGAAATCTTCTTGAGCTATCATTTCACCTTCATTTCTAATTATTTCCTCAATAGCAGTCTCATCCATTTTTCTTGTTTCTATTAATAAATTTATTAATGATCTATTGTCGTCTAATTTTAAGCCTTCTTGTATTGAAGCTATTCGTCTACTTAATTCTCTTGATGTTTCTCTACTCATCATCATTCTCATCAATTAAATCAGTATATCTAATTTTATCATATTTTTTTAAATGTTCTTTACAATATTTAGAACCTTGAATAACCTCATTTTCACATACAAAACCGCCTTTACCCGGTCTTTTTAAACCACAAAGCCCTTTATTAATTCTTTTTTGAACGTCAGGAGAATATTTTGTTTTTGTTTTTTCTAATAATGAATTAATATCTAATGAAATTAAATTATTTTCAAGGTCAGAATTCATTTTATTTAAAATTTCTTCTTGAGCCTTTAATATAACTAGTTCCTCTTGCGCTTTTCTAATTCTTGTATTTAATATTGTATAAATTTCTTTTAAACTTTCTTGATCATCTGACGATTCATAAGTATGTAATATTTTTTTGTATCCGTTTATTTCACCTTCTTTTAATAATCGTTCAACATAAGTTTGATTTTTATGCAATTCATAACTAAGAACCATTTTTTTAAGAATATTATCTGTTTGTGTTTTGGACATCTTATTTCCTTTTATAAATATTTATAAATGGAGTTTTTAAGTGGCTGTAACAAAATTAAAAGGTAGACAAACCAGCGCTAATGATAAATATGATCCATCAGGCACAGGACTAGCATCAGATAGAGAAGTTGAATTAAGAGTTCAACAACATAGTCAAATGTTTCATCACAATACAAATGATGTTATAAAATTATATTTTACTGATGGTTTACTTAGTAGTATTAAAACATTCAATAACGATGATGAAGATATATTACTAGGCGAAACAACCTTCACATTTGAATCTGGTGATTTATCTGAAATAGTTAAAAAAATATATAATGACAAAGGTGAATTATATATGCACTTGAAAAAAACTTTTATTTTTAATAATGGTGAATTACTAAAAATTACAAATGAAAAGATAAAATAAGAGGTTAAAAAATGAACAGTTTTAGGAAAATAGTAGAAAAAGAATTATTTTCAGATATTGAAAATGCGTTTGGAGATAAATTATTACCATTTTTAGACTCTTTACAATTTTACGTTGATTTTAATGATGAACAATCAAAAAAAGAAATAGTGCAATGTAAAAAAGAATTAAAAAAATGTGGATTTTTAGAAAAAAATAATGGTAGTGTTTATAGATTAGCTAGATTAGATAATACTGACATTAAAAAAGTCAATAATTCTTCAAAACAGAAACAAAAAGTATTAACAAGCGCTAGTACAGAGAAAATTACAGGAAAAATACTTAATCTTATGAAAGATATGATAAAACAATATAAACAAAAAGGTGATTATTATTATTTAGAAATAACAGACTATGAAGGTTTTGATATTAATAAATTTGCTAATGTTTTTCTTAATAATAAAGATGAAATTCTTAAAAAATATTCTGATCCAAATGATAAAAAAGTTATCTTATTTTTTTATGATACAATTGAAAGCAAAAAAGAGCAAAAAGAATTTTTAATATTTGGCTCTTATTACGTTGAAAATATAGAAAAAATATAAGTAATAATAAGTAAATAATAGGCAAATAAATAATGGAAATAGATACAAATCCAGATATAGATGAAAATAATTATACATTTACAGTTCAAAATAATATTGATCCAGATGAAGAAGTAGCAATAAGTATGAATGGACTTATTGCTATTACTAAAGATGATATTGCAGATATTACAGATAATGTAATTACGGTAAATGACTCACTTAATTTAGATTTTGATGAGTCATTTGTTGTATTATATGATAAGATTTAATAAATTATAATAAATTTTATTCACATTCAGATATAACATATTCTACTTTTTTAATAAATTCTGTACCATTATCACCATTTGACGGTGCAGAATCATCATAAAATTTTATAGGATTATTCCCTATAATAATATTATTTTCAGTAGTATTATCATTTTCATGTCTTAAAGGTTCTAAAATAAATTCTTGTTCTATTCTATTTGGTTGAACTAATATATTTTCAGTATATGTTAAATAGTCTTCATTCCAACCATCATCAAAATCTTGAAAAATTGTAACTTCTTTATTATATTTGTCTTCTTCAAATGGTGAATTACTACAACTTTTATAAGTATGCTGAACCGAATCATTTTTATCTATGTCATAATAAGTTTTATCTGCATTATTATCTTCATTATCTTTATCTAATATTTCTAAGTCATACGTAAGTAAGACGGCTTTACCATTAATTGTACTATTATTTGTAAATTTTATTATTGGACCTGTAATATTAACATTTTCATAAACAAATTTTGGTATAATATCATATTTATTTGTCTTTATTAAATAATCATTACTTAATTCAACTAATTTAAAACCATTATCCCATCTATTTTTCTGATATAATGTATGTTCTTCAAATGAATTAATATGTGTTGTAATTTCTGTTTCAGCACTTTGCTCTTCAAAAATTTGTAAATTATCTTCACCTCTTTTGTCAATTGTCATACTAGTATCTTGATATTTATCTGTCAATTTCCAATCTATATTGATTGTTCTATCGGTATCAGTATTATCAGAAAAAATTACGTCTTCGTGTCTATCATTGATTATATCAGTATAATTACATATTATTTCAGGAATATCATAAGGAATAACAGAAACCGATGACGTCATTGTATCACTAACATTAAAATACCCATTATTATAATAAAAAGTTATAGTTATATCTTTATCGCCTTCGGAGAAAAAATTTATTTCTGGTTTAAAATCAATATCTTTATCTAATAAAATAATTTTATTTTCTTCATCTGCTTCATCAGAAGTAAATTTGTCTCCACCTATTTTATCAATTTCTTTGAAATTATTTTCAATAATCGGCAAACTAAAAGACCAGTCAATACTTAAACAACGTGGTGAATCAACAGAATATTCTTTATCATAAAAATCTTTGTATTTACTTATGTTTTCAAATGTTACAGTATCGTCTCTACCTTGAATATTTTCATTTGAACCATTTTTAGAACTCCAAATAAAACCAGTTAAAGGTGTCATAATAACAGATTCTAAATATAATGTATGTTCTGATGTTTCGTCTTCGTAACCATTATAAAATAATATAGTATTTTTAGATGTAAATTCTTGTTCTTTATGAACGTAAAATTTTGGTATATCATCAAAATTATCAAAAGAAAATTCTTCATTATCTTCTTCTATGGTATCATCATCATAATTTTTGTATTTATCTTTATCTATTAAATATTTTGATTCTTTAATTATATCTAAATTATTTTGTGGATAAAAAGAACTAGTGTTTATTATAGAAACTTCATCATCATCATTTATAATTTTTTTACCTTTACCATTTCTTTGTGTTTCAAAATATTCAGTATGAGTAATAGAATATTTTTCCGAAATAAAATTATATTTTAATTCTTTAGAAATATCTTCATAACCATTCCAATAAGTCAATTGCTGTTTTAATTCAGCTGTATTATCACTATCATGATGGTACTTCACAAAAAATTCAAATAAAGTATTATAATTATCATCATCTTTATTTAATTCTAATATTTCTGAGTCATCACTTCCATCATTTTTATTTTTTGTAACAGACCATATTATTTTTTTCCATTGTGAATTACTGTCATAATCTTCTGATGCAATATCTTCATTATGATGTTCAACTGTCATTTTATCATCATCACCTAAAGGTATATAAACATCGTCAAAATATTCTTTTTGTGTTATCCATGAAAAAACAGGTCTAATATTATATACGTCTAAATATGGATTAAGCGTTAAGGTTTCTATATGATCGTCAAATCCATCATTCCATTCTATTTCCATCTTTAATTCTTTTTCATTATCAGATGAACTAGTGTTAAAATACTTTGTTGGTTCAAATGTCTCATCTTTTTCTTTATATTCACTATTATTATCAGTACCATCTATATTTTTATCTTTTATATACCAATTAAATTTAGCTTTTAATTGTGACCATGTATCACCATAATTACAAGAACTAAGCTGTGTTGTTTTCATTTCATCATCATTTCCAATACCAATATGTTTATCAGAATTTAATTTTTTTGTAAATTCATAATCTAATGCAATATTAGGTTTGTTATATAATATATGAAAGGACTTTTGGGTGATACAATATACACCAAGATAATTATAAACTGTAAAAGTTGTATCATAATCACCAGAATCAACGTAACTATAAACATAATCTGTAATATTTTCTTTATCTTCATTGACTTCTCCTAAATCATAATTTGTTTTTTGTATTTCTAATCCCAAAAACAAATCTTGATTATAATGTACAGTATCCTGATATAAGTCATCTCTTTTTACTTC
>Ga0256828_1000702_pt1 | contig 21930 bp, 18 predicted proteins | sample CV88metaG_FD_185993 | JGI IMG/M metagenome (GOLD analysis project Ga0256828, IMG submission 185993) | Hydrothermal vent microbial communities from East Pacific Rise, Pacific Ocean - CV88 | ecosystem: Environmental > Aquatic > Marine > Hydrothermal vents | place: Pacific Ocean: East Pacific Rise...
TCGTTTGGCTTTACTTGATTTTAGCCTCTTTCACTTTTTTATCTCTCTTCTTTAATTATATTTTCATTAATAACCCATTCATGTATAGGTTTTTCCATTCTAACTTCTTCTAATCTATTTAGAAATTCATCTCTTGTAATCTCTTTTGCCCCTAGTGACTTTAAATGTTCGGTAGGTACCTGACAGTCAATAAAATCATAACCCCACTGTTTTAGATGTTGTACAAGGACATAATAGGCTGCTTTAGATGCATCTGATACATGGGTGAACATTGACTCTCCACAAAATACTTTTCCAATTGTTAATCCATATAGACCACCGACAAGTTTACCATTTTGATAGCTCTCAACACTGTGTGCTATCCCCATACCATGCAGAGTATTAAATGCTTCAATTAACTCTTCATTGATCCAGGAACCTTCTTGATGATTTCGAACTGTTGTTGCACAGTTATGCATTACAGCATTAAAATTAGTATTAAATTTATATTCAAATCTTTTTAAATTTTTTTTGAGCGATTTTCGTAGTTTGAACTCATCAAGTTCCATTATTAAACGTGGATCTGTTGACCACCATAGAATAGGATCTTGATTGGAATACCAAGGAAAAATACCATTTTGATAGGCTCTGATTAGTCTAGAGGGATTTAAATCTCCACCCCATGCTACAATGCCTTCTTCATTTGCATCACGAGGATTTGGAAAACTTAATGAATATTTATTTAATTGTGGAATATACATTAGAGTTGACTGTAGTTATTGACAAGTTGATTATCTTTGATATCCACAAAAACCTTTCCGCCTTTATTTAATGTGCCAAAAAGAATTTCATCACTTAGCTTATCTGTAATGTTGTCTTTGATATATCTTTTTATAGGTCTAGCTCCCATTTCTGCTTTGTAAGATTGTTTTATAATATACTCAACAGCCTCATCGGAAATAGTCACGACTATTTTCTTCTTCTTAAGTTCTTTATTTAAATCATTGATAAATTTAAAAACAATAGCTGTTAGAGTAGAATGAGAAAGAGGTTGAAATTCTATGATAGCGTCAAGTCTATTTCTAAACTCTGGTGTAAAAAATGCTTTTAACTCTTCATATTTAGATATTGATTCATCTTTATTAAAGCCCATAACATTACGAGCTGTAGCACCAATATTTGATGTCATGATTAAAATTACGTTTTGAAAATCAGCTTTGTATCCATTGTTATCAGTAAGGGTGGCACTATCCATTACTTGTAATAAAATATTTATTAGATCAGGATGTGCTTTTTCAATTTCATCTAAAAGTAAAACTGTATATGGATGTTTTTTTATCGCCTCAGTGAGTAATCCACCTTGTTCATAACCAACGTATCCTGGAGGTGCACCGACCAAACGTGAAAGTGCATGTTTCTCCATATATTCACTCATATCAAATTTTTCAAAATTTATTCCAAGTGTTTCACTGAGTGCAATTGCAAGTTCTGTTTTTCCAACTCCTGTAGGTCCTGAAAATAAAAAGGAAGCTATAGGTTTGTTTTGTGGTGTAAGTCCTGCTTTTGATATTTTAATGGCTTTTGAGACAGTATCTACTGCCAATGGCTGTCCAATAACTCTCGCTTTTAGTTTTTCTTCTAAATTTTTAAGTGATACAGTTTCATTTGTACTGATTGTAGAAGTAGAAATCCCAATTATGGAAGCGATAGTTTTTTCAATATCTGCTGCGTTTACTTTACTCTTTTTAGATTCTTTAAGATGGAAAGAGGCAGCTGTTTCATCTATGAGGTCTATGGCAATATCAGGAAGAAATCTATCTGTTATGTAACGTTTAGAAAGATCAATAGCGCTCTTTAGAGCTTTGTTAGTATATTTAACTGAGTGATGTTTCTCATATTTGCTTTGGAGACCTTTTAAAATGAGATATGTTGTTTTTTTACTTGGTTCATTAATATCTATTTTAGAAAATCTTCTACTAAGTGCTTTATCTTTTTCAAAACCATTTCTATACTCTGCAAAAGTAGTGGCACCCATACATTTTATTTCACCTGATGCAAGGGCTGGTTTGAGCTGATTTGCTGCATCCATGGTTCCACTTGTACTTCCGGCTCCAATGAGTGTATGGATCTCATCTATGAACAGTATGGCATTAGGTTGGAGTTTTAACTCATCCATAACACCTTTAAGACGTTTTTCAAAATCACCTCTGTATTTTGTTCCAGCTAGTAAGGCACTCAAATCAAGTGCGTAGAGCTGGGACCCTTTTAAAATAGCAGGAACATCATCTATGGCTATTTTTAGTGCGAGTCCTTCAGCTATCGCTGTTTTACCAACACCTGGTTCTCCAACTAAAATTGGATTGTTCTTTTTACGTCTACAAAGAATCTGAATTACTCTTTGTATCTCTTTTTCCCGTCCTATTACAGGATCAATCTTATTCTCTTGTGCTTTTGCAACCAAATCGATTGCATACTTAGAGAGGTTCGAATTTTTTTCATCTGCTTGTGTTTGGGTGTTTTCATGAGAAATGATCTCTAAAATATCAAGCTTTGAAATTTGATATTTATTTAACAGTGCATAGCTAAAGGTATGGTCTTCTTCAAAAAGTGCTGCCAAAAGATCACCTATATCTGCATTGGTCTGCCCTGAGGATTGTACGTGCTGAACCATACGATCTATGAGTCTTGCAAGAGCAACACTTTCATATGGGTCCTGTTGAATATTTTCAGGAAGTATCTCCATACTGTTCTTTAGATATTCAGCTAACTCCTCTTTCATCTTCTCGACATCACCACCACATGCTTGGATGATATTTGCACCTTCGCTAGAATTTAGCAGTAGGTAAAAGATATGTTCAATTGTAAGGTACTCATGATGCAATTGTTTTGCAAAAAGTATAGATTTTTGAAAAATATCATTGAGGGACGCACTAATCATGTTATTCCTCCTCTTCTAGTTGGGCTTTTAAAGGAAACCCATTGTCTTTGGCTTTTCTTTTTACCTGCATTACTTTTGTCTCTGCAATTTCAAATGAGTAAACTCCACATAAGCCTTTGCCTTTTTCATGCACTTCGAGCATTATTTTCTGAGCATCTTCATAACTTTTATGAAAAATGCTCATCAGTATGTCTATAACAAAGTCCATAGAAGTATAATCATCATTTAATAAAAAAACTTTATATTTTTTAGGATATTTTGTTTCAACTTCATCATATAGTTCAAATTCTGTATTAGTTGGCATATTATTACTTCGCTGCGTTTAAGAAGTCATCAATAATATCTTGAGGATCTTCTAGTCCGATTGAGACTCTGATAAGTCCATCACTAATGCCTAAAAACCGTTTTGTTTCATCATCAAAATCACTGTAAATTGTTGAGGCCATATGTAAAGCAAGGGTTCTGCTGTCACCAATATTTGCAGTGATCGTTGCGAGTTTTGTTTTGCGTAAAAAATCAAAGGCTTTCTCTTTTGTCCTCATATCGATAGTGAAGAGTGTTCCACAGCCATACTTAAACTGCTCAAGGTACCTTGTATGATGTGGATGAGAACTTAAAGAAGGATGATTTATATTTAATCCCTTATCATTTAGTTCTTTGGCAATTATCTCAATATTTTTAATAATACGTGGTAAACGCAGCGGTAATGTTTCTATTCCTAACAGCGTTTGATAACTTGCATGAGCATTGGCACTCATACCAAAGTCTCTTAGTGCTCTTTTTTTTGCATTTGGAACAAGTGCCATTTTCCCAGCATTTTTTATGAATTTTGCTAAAAAATCGTAGCGATTGGTTCTAAATTTATCATCACAATCTTTTATGGCACGAAAAGTGACACAGCCTCCAAGTGCGGAAGAGTTTCCCGAGAGTATCTTTGTTGTCGAATAGACGACAATATCAGCTCCCAGCTCTAGTGGTGAAATACTCAAAGGTGTGATTGTATTATCAACTATAAGTGCAACACCTGTCTTATTAGCAATATGAGCAATTTTTTGAATATCAGGAAGTCTCATATTCGGATTTCCAACACTCTCTAAAAATATGATTTTTGTTTTGTTATTAATGGCTTTTTGGATATTTTCAAATTCATCAACATCAAAAAAAGTTGTTTTTATGCCAAATCTACTAATGGTTTCATTGAAAAAAGAGTAGGTTCCTCCAAAGAGACCGCCTATACTGATAATTTCATCCCCTTGTGATAGTAAAGACATACAGGCAAGAGTCGTTGCACCCATACCTGAACTTGTTGCAACAGCGCCTATGGCACCATCCATCTCTGTCATGACTGCTTCAAGTTTTGTTGTTGTTGGGTTTCCCATTCTTGAGTAAAGAGGTTTCTTTACGCTTCCGTTAAAAATGCCTTCGGCAATTTCTGGTGTACCGTATGCAAAAGAGGCAGAAGAGACAATAGTCGGAGAGATTGCTCCCTCTTTTGAACCAATGCTCTGGACAAATTTCGTACAATATTTTTCAAATTTCTTCATACTTCTTGTATACCTTTTAGTTAATAATAAATTATATCGAATTGGATATAAAAACTATCCTAAAGAGTTTAATTATGCTAGAATTATAAAATATAATCTACTAGGAATAAGATATGGAAAATAGCACAGTATTAGATAAATTAGGTGAAAAGGTTTCACAAATACTTCAAGAATATCATACATTAAAAAGTGAAAGTGAAGTGATGAGAAATGAAATAATGACATTAAAAGCAAATTGTGAATTGAAAAACCAAGAGATAGAAAAACTAACAGAAGAGAACTCTATGAAAGATTTAGAGATAGAAGAGATAGTAAATAAAATAGAAAGTATTTTAGGCTAAACATACTATGAGCAAAAAAATAGGATTGCACATTGGTGGTCGTCGATTTGATGTAGATGTTGAAGATAAGTTCGCAGCATTTTTAGAAGATGAGATGGCTAAAGACTTTAACATAGACGGGAACAATGATCTTAAAACATTACTTCAAGCCTATGTACGAAAAAATCATGAATTATATCTTCAAAGGCAAAAAATAGATAAAATTTTAGATAAATTTGAAAAATAGCACTTCTTTATAATATTATAAGTTTCAAGTGCTATAATTTCACCCTCTTAATACAGAGATGGTGTGCGCTCGTAGCTCAGCTGGATAGAGCACTGGTTTGCGGTACCAGCGGTCACACGTTCGAATCGTGTCGGGCGCACCATACTTAAACTTCATAACAATAACTTTCCAAAAACATTTACAGATTTTAACAATAACTCCTTATCGCTTAACTGGATAAAGCAGTCCCCTCCTAAGGGATAGCTCGTGGTTCGAGTCCACGTAGGGAGACCATCTGCCTATATATTTATTTTCCATTTCCCCAATCAAATTACAAGAAACAACTATATATGTATTTATTAACTATTTATTAGACAAAGATAAGTTATAATTTTCAAGTGATAAAAATTATCTTTTATAAAAAGGAAAAGATTATGGCGTGTGATAACACAAAGGTAGTTCCTCAAGAAGAGGATAGAGATGAAAAAATAATAAATATAAAAAAGGAAAATATGATGAGTTCAACATTAGTTTTAAGAAAAACACCAGAGTTTACAATGGAAGCATATGATGCAGCAACAGGACACTATACAACTGTAAGTAGTGATGATTATAAGGGAAAATGGCATGTTGTGTGTTTTTATCCTGCGGACTTTACTTTTGTATGTCCTACTGAATTGGCTGCAATGAATGCAAAAGTAGATGAGTTTAAAAAAATGGGTGTAGAGGTTTTGGCAGTCTCTACTGATACCAAATTTTCTCATAAACGTTTCGTTGAGACTGAACCACTTTTAAAAGATTTTAAATTAACGATTGGTGCAGATCCTAAAGGTGAGGTAACACGTGCATTTGGTGTAATGATAGAAGAAGAAGGGATAGCTCTTCGTGGTAGATTTTTAATCAATCCAGCGGGCATTTGTGTTGCACAAGAAGTACAAGCTCCATCAGTTGGAAGAAATGTTAATGAGTTCCTACGTCAAGTAGAAGCATGGCAACATGCTGAAAATACAGGTGAAGTATGTCCTGCAAACTGGAGACCAGGAAAAACAACACTCCCTGTCAACAGTGAAGTAGAAAAAATGACAGGACGTGTAGGAGATTATGTAACAATCGAGGAGATACTCTCTTAAACAGCTTGTATAAAATGATATAACAGTTTTAGGGCCAGTAGATAGAGAATAACAGCCATCAGTTTCTTTATCTGCTTTTGGTCTAATTTAAAATACATTAGATAGTTTCCTATATAGCCACCTGCAATCGCAGACATACCCACTATGAGTAAAAGTAGCCAGTCCATAGGTACATAGGTCGCGTAGGTGAAAAAAGAGCCTAACGCCGAGAATGGAACTACAAAACTTACAGTGATGGCAACTTTTTTTGCTTCAAAACCTAAAAGTACCAAAAGAGGGATCAGAATATTTCCTCCTCCAACTCCTAAAAGTCCAGAAAGAAAACCAACAAGACTACCAATGAAAAAAAGTACCAACTTTCCTTCAATGTGAGTGAGCGCTGTTTTCTTCCCGAACATCATCATGGACGCACTATAAAAAAGCATGAGCATAAAGAGAAATTTTACTGTCCCCTCATCAATAAAACGGCTGGTATAAGCACCTAAAGGTGCAAAAATAAGCATCATAAGTGCAATGGGCCATACAAATGAAAAATCTAATACTTTTCGTTTAATGTTCATAACACTTGAAGTAATGGTTGTTGAGGCACCTGCGAAAAGTCCGACTGCTTTAGCAAATGTGAAATCAAGACCTAAAAAATTTAAAATCGGTATAAGCGCTACTCCTGATCCTGCTCCTCCCATGGAAAAAAGCATTGAAAGAAAGAAAGTAAGTCCGCCATATAGAAAATAGTCAAACATTGTGTATCCTCAAAAAATAAGATACAATTATAGTTATAAAAACTTAAAATTATATTTAGACTTATTGAGAGATATAAAGAGGAAAAATGAACTTAAAAATAGCTACTTCTTTATCGGTTGTTGTTCGTATAGTATTGTGGCTGATCATGCTTATTGGCGGTGCTTGGTACTCAATATACCATGATTTTGATAATCCTCTCTTTAGAGATATAAGCTTTCATATTTTAACAGCTTTATTTGGTATTGTCGTACTTGTATTTGCATTTCGTGCAGCTGCAAATGGGGGACGAGAACTTACAAAGGGTAGGGTCGGTGATATTCCCCGATTAGAGACAAACAGACTTGTACGTAGCGGAATATACAGCTGTATGCGACATCCAATGTTATTTGGTTTGACACTTTTACCTCTTGGATGGGCTTTACTTCTTGGTTCACCTACGTATATTATCTTCGTAGCTCCAATAGAGATGTTTTTTATCATTATGATGGTATTGATATTTGAAGAGATGGAGGTCGATAAGAAATTTACAAAAGAGTATAAGGAGTATCGAAAAGAAGTGCCAATGGTTTCACTGCGTTTAGAGTGTTTGAAACTATTGTTTAAGAAAGCCTAACTCCAATGTTCACTATAGATTCTGCTAAGAACAATATTAAAAATGTAGTACATGCTTTTTTTCTGTCTTTAGCTATTACCATAGCAGAACCATCAACGATTTTACCATTGATGGTACACCATTTTAGTGACAGTGTTGTTATAGTAGGTGTTTTTGCTTCACTTTTACGTGGTGGAGCAATTATGATACAACTCTATGCTGCATTTCATGCACAGGCATATAAAAGGGTGATGCCTTATCTAAGTAAAGTTTTTTTCTTTCGTTGGATCTCTTGGTTCGGCATTGGGGTGAGTATCTATTTTATAGGGGATTCCAATAAAGCATTAACACTTTTTTTCATAGGTTTGGGATTGTTTTTCTTCTCTTTTACAGCAGGTTTTGGAGCTATCTACTTTAAAGAGCTGCAGGCAAAACTCTTCTCTAAAAACTATCGTGGCAAAACAATGGCCAATAGACAAATAGCAGGCTCAATTGCTTCAATTATCAGTGGTGGAGTAGCGGGATATGTATTAAATAATTATGATGCACCACTTAATTATGCTTACTTGTTTATGGTGAGCAGTGTTTTTATGATAATAGGATTTGGAACGTTTATAACAATCGAAGAACCCACAAAAGAGCATATATCTATAAAAGAGAAGAACTTTAAACTTTTTATTGCAAATGCAATGGGACTTTTAAAACAAGATAAAAGATTACAGAGACAGATCATTGCCATTTTTTTAAGTTTTAGTTACTTTTTATCTATGCCATTTGTTATTTTAAATGCCCACAATAGTTTTACTTTAACAGGTTGGATGTTGGGTGGATTTATCACTATTCAAATGTTAGGAAGTATTGCCGGTAGTACTTTTTTATGGAGAAGAATAGATAATTATGAGAAGATGTTGTCATTAAGTTTCATATTTATGATCTGTGCTTTTGTTATAGCGTTATTTGCAAAAGAGGTTTATGCTTATGCTGCTATTTTCTTTCTTTTTGGTATAGCTCTTGATGGATTCAATATTTCGGGAATGAATATGGTCATAGAAATAGCTCCTGAAGATAAACGTCCGATATATACGGCACTACAGACAAATATCACTTCTTTGGGATTATTTTTTCCTATTTTAGGTGGTGTTATGTTGAAGGTTGTAGGGAGTTATTCTTTTATATATGCAGTGAGTATTGGATTGTTGGTGGTGGGGTTTTATGTGAGTAGAAAGTTGGGAAAAGTGGATAAGGCATCAAAAAATTAATTTTGATACCCAATGTCATCCTCATCCGTCTCTTCAAGAAGCGGAATAGCAATACTGATAGCAACTAAAACTAAACCAAAGATTAATACTGAAAGAGCTTGATGGTTTTCAAAATATCCATTTAATGTTAGTTTTCCTAAATTTGGTCCCATGATAACTTTTAACTGGTCATAAAAAAGTGTAAAGACTAAACCTCCGAATATCCCACCAAGTGCACCGACCATAACATCAACTCTTCCCTCTGCTACAGAAACTGGTCCTGTACCTGGGCATTTTCCAAAGATCGCCATAGATATACCAAAAAGAGTACCACCAATGATTAGACCACCTAAAGTAATTGGTTTTACGTGATATGATGCCCAACCAAGTTGAATCATAAAATAGAGACCAATACTCGCAAGCCCTATAGCTAAAAAGAGCATTTTAGGAACTACAGTATCTTTTAGCATAGAGAAACCTGCAATTTTTTCAAACTTATGAACTTTTGTATATTGAATGATTGATCCAAATACCATTCCAATTATAAAAACAAGTAAAATAGAACCATGTCCTTCATTTTGTACTGTTTGGAACATGCTTAAAATTCTGTCAAACATGCTTGTGTCTTTATCATACATCTGCGTTGTCCTTATAAAATAATTTTCCTGTTACAATAAGGCTGATCATGACGACAGCTCCAAAGATCATACTACTAAATGCAGTCTGTGTCATACCACTGAGGAAGTGTCCACTTGTACAACCTCCGGCAAGTCTTGCACCAATAATTAAAAAGAAACCACTGACAAAACTCCAAAAAAGTCTTGATTTAATAGAATTGTTTTTATATTTTTTCCATGCTGAAGGTACAATGATAAAACGAAAAGTCTTTGTAACAAACACTGCGTTTAAAAAAGAGCCAAATAAAACACCTAAAAGCATTACACCTTCCCATGAACCGGGATTATGTATCTCTTTTAAATAAGTATATTTATCCGGATCTAAATCAAAAATTATTCCTGCAAAGTACGGAACATACGTTGAAGCACCGATAGGTCTGTTAGCGCCTAACACAGAAAATGTAAAAAGTAGTAGTAAGGCCATTAATACACCGCCAAGCCACCAAGGTATTTTTTTAATCATAGAGATATCCTTATAAAGTAAATAAGGCGACATTATACTAGTTTTTATTTACAATGTAAAATCAATGTGAGAAATGATGCGTATATGGCTAATTTATTCACTCCTTTTAGCTATAATTTCATCAATGAAAAAGAAACCAGAATTTAAAGTCGTATCACCTTACAAACCGGCAGGTGACCAGCCAAAAGCCATTGAAACACTAAGTAAATCCATACTGGACGGGAATCGTTACCAAACGCTTGAGGGTGTAACTGGAAGTGGAAAGACTCATACTATGGCACGTGTGATTGAAAATGTCAAAATGCCAACCATTATCATGACGCACAACAAAACACTAGCGGCACAGCTCTACTCAGAGTTTCGTCAGTTCTTTCCTAATAATCACGTTGAGTATTTTGTTTCGTACTATGACTACTATCAGCCCGAAGCCTACATACCTCGTCAAGATCTTTTTATAGAAAAAGACAGTGCTATTAACGATGAACTGGAGCGACTGCGTTTATCTGCTACTGCAAATCTTCTCTCTTATGATGATGTTATCGTTATAGCATCGGTCTCTGCAAATTATGGTCTTGGAGATCCTGAAGAGTACCAAAATATGGTGCAGGTACTTGAAGTAGGTGATGAGATAGCACAAAAGAAACTGCTGCTGCGTTTAGTGGAGATGGGATATTCTCGTAATGACAGCTATTTTGACTCTGGACATATTCGTGTCAATGGTGAGAGCATAGATATATATCCTCCCTATTTTGAGCAAGAAGCGATACGGGTTGAATTCTTTGGTGATGAGATAGAGGCAATATACACTTTTGATGTTATTGATAATAAAAAACTTGAAGAGCATAAAAGTGTAACTATCTATGCCACGTCACAGTTCAGTGTCTCTCAAGAGAAGATGGCCGTTGCTATTAAACGCATCGAAGAGGAGCTTGATGAGAGACTTGCATACTTTCAAAAAGAAGGAAAACTTGTAGAGTACCAACGTCTGAAACAGCGTGTAGAGTTTGATCTGGAGATGCTTCAAACTACGGGAATGTGTAAAGGGGTGGAGAACTACTCTAGACTTTTGACGAACAAAAAACCGGGAGAGGCCCCTTTTACTTTGCTTGACTATTTTGAGCAGAACCATAAAGAGTATCTTGTGATCGTGGATGAATCCCACGTCTCTCTTCCTCAGTATCGCGGTATGTATGCTGGCGATAGGGCAAGAAAGGAAGTATTGGTTGATTATGGTTTTCGTCTGCCGAGTGCTTTGGATAACAGACCGCTAAAGGCTGATGAGTACATAAACAAAGCACCACATTATCTTTTTGTATCAGCTACTCCTTCAGAGTATGAGCTTGATATGTCGGCAGTCAAAGCAGAGCAGATCATACGTCCTACCGGACTGCTAGACCCGATAATAGAGATTAAACCTTCAGATAATCAAGTTGAAGATATACATGATGAGATCAAAGGTATTGTAAAAAAAGATGAACGTGTTCTTATCACGGTACTTACGAAAAAGATGGCAGAAGCACTTACCAAATACCTTGCAGACCTTGGAATAAAAGTACAGTATATGCACTCTGACATAGATACTATCGAAAGAAATCAGATCATACGTTCACTGCGTTTAGGAGAGTTTGATGTTCTTATCGGGATCAACTTGCTACGTGAAGGGCTGGATCTTCCTGAAGTATCTTTAGTTGCCATTTTAGATGCAGATAAAGAGGGCTTTTTACGAAGTGAAACGGCACTCATCCAAACCATCGGACGTGGTGCGAGAAATGAGAACGGACGAGTGATCTTATATGCAAATAAGATGACAGGTTCTATGCAGCGAGCTATTGACAAGACCAATGACAGACGTGCCCTGCAAGAGGCATATAATAAAAAACACGGAATAACTCCAACAACGACTAAAAGAACTTTAGATGAAAATCTAAAACTTGAAGATCATGGAGGTATCTATCAAAAAAATAAAAAGATGGATAAAATTCCTGCGAGTGAGAGAAAAGCTATCATAAAAGAGCTCTCTATTAAGATGAAAGAGGCTGCTAGAGAGTTAAATTTTGAAGAAGCGGCAAGACTTCGTGACGAGATAACAAAAATTAAAAAATTATAGGATAATTATGGAAGATACACTTAGTAATTTAGCAACATATGGATATATAGGACTGTTCATCTATTCACTTGGTGGTGGTTTTGTGGGCTTGGTAGCTGCAGGAGTGCTTAGTTTTATGGGAAAAATGGACTTGACGCTCTCTATAGCCGTTGCGTTTAGTGCAAACGCTTTGGGCGATGTTCTACTTTTTTGGCTTACACGCTATCAAAAAACAATGATGGTTGAGGGGCTGCGTAAACATCGAAGAAAATTGGCATTAGCACATATCTTGATGAAAAAGAATGGTGATTGGGTTATCTTTATTCAAAAATTCATATATGGATTAAAGACAGTTGTGCCCATTGCTATAGCTTTAACAAAGTATGATTTTAAAAAGTTTGCTGTTTTAAATCTTTTTGCAGCTGCAATATGGGCTTTGGCATTTGGACTGAGCAGTTATTATTTTGGTGCGGTTTTAAGTAAGTTTGCATTATTTATAAATGATAATAAATGGCTTGCACCTGTAATTCTTATAACAATCGGTGGAGCTGTTTGGCTTTATATGGAGAGAGTAACGAAGAAGAAAAAAAAGAAATAGAAAGCTTTTAGCTTTCTATTTTCGGACCTGCAGTTGAGAAGTCAAATTGACTGTCTGCATCTTGATATCTTTTGAAGTTCTCTATAAACATTTGAGCTAGTTCATCTCTAGCGTTATCAAATGCTTCTTTATCTTCCCATGCATTTCTAGGATTTAGAAGGTCAGGATTGATATCACCTAAAGTCTTAGGAACTTGTAGACGGAATGTTTTTGTAGTGTCAAATTCACTCTCATTAATTGAACCATCAAGAATAGCATTAATACAAGCACGAGTGTCTTTTAAGCTCATACGTTTACCAACACCATATGCTCCACCTGTCCATCCTGTGTTCACTAGATAAACATTTACATTGTGCTCATCTATCTTTTTACCAAGAAGATCTGCATAAACTGTTGGGTGCAGTGTCATAAATGCTTCACCAAAACATGCAGAGAATGTTGCAACAGGTTCAGTGATACCACGTTCAGTTCCTGCAACTTTTGCAGTGTATCCACTTAGGAAGTAGTACATTGCCTGTTCTTTTGTAAGTTTTGATACTGGAGGCAGAACACCAAATGCATCTGCAGATAAAAAGATAATATTTTCAGGATGACCTGCCATTAGATCTGGTTTATGATTTGCTATATGCTCAATTGGGTATGAAACACGAGTATTTTCAGTTTTTGAATCATCACTGTAGTCTACTACACCTTTTTCATCAATTACAACATTTTCTAAAAGCGCATCTTTTTTGATAGCACCAAAGATCTCTGGTTCATTTTCTCCATTAAGGTTGATAACTTTTGCATAACATCCGCCTTCGAAGTTAAATACACCGTCATCATCCCATCCATGCTCGTCATCACCGATAAGTGCACGATGTGGATCTGTAGAGAGAGTTGTTTTTCCTGTTCCGCTCAGACCGAAGAAGAGTGCAGTGTCACCACGTTCTCCAACATTTGCTGAACAGTGCATAGAGAGCTTGCCATCAAGTGGAAGCCAGTAGTTCATCATTGAAAAAATACCTTTTTTCAATTCACCACCATACCATGTTCCACCGATGATACAAAGATTTCTTTCAATGTCGAAAAGAACAAATACTTCAGAGTTCATACCATGCTCTTTCCATCTTTCATTTACTGTTTTACATGCATTAAGCACAGTAAAGTCTGATTTGAATGTTTCTAATTCTTTTTCAGTTGGACGGATAAACATATTTTTAACAAAGTGTGACTGCCATGCAATCTCTGTGATAAAACGGATAGATTTTTTAGAAGCAGGACTTGCACCACTGTAAACATCTGTAACATAAAGATCTTTTCCAGAAAGTTGCTTGAGTGAAAGCTCAAATAACTCATCAAAGATTTCTTCACTGATTTTTTGATTGACATCACCCCAAGCGATATACTTGTTCGATGGCTCACGGTCAACAAAGTATTTATCCTTTGGACTACGACCTGTGAAGATGCCTGTATCAACAGTAGCCGCTCCGCTACTTGTTTCATGTACTTCACCATTTTTAAGTTCATGCTCTTTTAGCTCATCAAAGCTAATGTTGTGATAAACTTCACCAACACTCTTTAGTCCTAAATCTTCTAACTCTTTTGTTACATTCATATTTTACCTTCTGGTACATATTAATTGATACTTTTTTAAGACGTATCATTTCTAGGGTGAAATTATACAATGTATAAACCTAAATTAAAAGTAAACTCCTCTGAATTTTTTTAATATTATGAATAATTAAATTTTATTTAAAAAAATCAAATAAATCTTTTAATAAAAAAAATTAATTTAAGGAAGTTTAGATAAAATTTCAACTCAATTTATTGCTCGATTAACTCAGTGGTAGAGTACTACCTCGACAAGGTAGGAGTCACTGGTTCAAATCCAGTATCGAGCACCATCAAAAACCTTTAAAATCTTTTGTATATATAAAAGATACTCCCTGTCCTGTATCATGAACATCAACATCAATTCGTACAGATTTTCCCAAACTGTATTGTAGTATCATACTTGAAGTAACATCATTTTTATATACAACTCTTACTTTTTTATTTAAACGTGCTCCTATTTCATAACCCAATGTTCCATTTTCGTTATTTAAGATATTGAGCGTATCCACATGAATTCCAGTTGTTTGATTAAATATCGTTTTGATTCCAGTACCAAGCAAGAGATAGTTAATCGATGTTCTATTGACTTGAGAAGAGTTGTCAAAAAGAGTATCTGCCGGTTCATCAAATAGAATATAGGACATGATGTCATTTTGACTCATTGCAGGATTTGAAGAAAATATCAGTACTGGAGAGTTCAGTGTATTGCTGATTCGTATGATTATATCTTTATAGTCAACGGTTTGATAGTGTAGTTTAATATTGAGCTCTGGATTGAGATGCTTTTCTCCTAAAAATATCAGCTCACTTCTATCAAAGGTAAACTCTTTTGATTTTGCCATTATAAAACCGTTGAGAACAATGATTTTTCCATATATTTTAATTTTATCTCCTGCCACTTTCTTGAGAGTTATCTTTGGTATAAAATGGACATCAATATCTTTTATTTTGTATCGAATGGCTTTATCCGCATTTATATGTAGATTTAAAAAGAGATTATTCTGCTTTTGTTTTTGAATATCTTGAACAATGATAATATCGTCGTCAGATATAGCATAATCGTGTTGCGGTTGGTAAGAGATAGTTCCACCTAAAAGTGTAATATTTCCGTCAATGACTTGCTTTTGTGTATTTGTAACATCTATATTGATATTTGTTTTGGCATTTACATCTATATCTCGTGTTTTAAAATGAAATTTTTCACTATGTAAATTTAATTTCATTCGACTCTCTAGCGGATCTATAGTACCTTTTAAAATAAGTTTATTATAGACATAAAATTTATCGATATGAAATGAAACATTACGATCAACATTGATTACAGAGGTATTGTTCGAGTGAAATTTTTGTTCTTTATAAGCGAGTTTGTAGTTATAGATATAGATCTTTTTATGTTTGTAACTTGTTTTAAAGAGAACATCTTTGAGTACATATCGATTTTGCGAATCTGTTTTCGCACTTAAGTAGGGTGCTTTAATGGTGCTTTGGATGGAAAAGTGTTTGTTAAAATGAATATTTGAGTTGATATTGACACTACCGTCATACTCTGTTTTATCACGGCTTGAGCTAAGGTTCACATCATGTAGAAGCTCTTTGATGGATGCGATGGAGGTATGCAATTTTAGATTCGTATTCATATCTTCATCAATATTTCCGTTTAAAGTAAAGAGTATTGAGGTGAAGTTGCCATCCCCTGTGAGTCTGTTTTGTTCATCTTTTGTAATGAAAGCATGAAGCTGATTCGCATCGACAAGAAAAGTGCTGCGTTTATCTCTTTGTTTGTAGTTAAGTTTAAATGGTGAGATGAGGTGTAGATCATACTCTTTGTAGAGAGGATTGGTTTTGATCGGTTGTATCTCTGCTGCAATTTGTTTGTAGTGGGAATTATATTTGTATGTAGCATTTATATGGGTGAACTTATCCGCAGTATGAACAACCCCTTCTATAGATAATGGAGATAAACGCAGCGTAGAGTATGAATCAAATGCAAAGGTGTGTTCTTTTAAAAATTCTGGAATAGCATTTAGAAATGAGAGTTTTAGTTGTTGATTTGTAAGTTTTATTCTGTACTTTTTGTAATTATTTGAACTCATATGTAAAATAAAGTTCGAGCTGTTCGCATCAAGTTGTATGTGATGTGTATCTCCAGAGAGGTTTGCATCAACATCCCTAACAGGGATGCTCTTTGCAAAGTTATGAAATTGTGTATGAAGGCTTGAATTAAATTCCCCATTAATATTAAAAGTGGCTTTTTGAGAAATTGTTGAGAGATAGTTCTTATAGGCCATGGTATATCGTGTATCAGCAACAAATATATTTTTAGGGATCAGGTACTCAATATCGAGATTTTGATCATGAAAAGTGATGTTCTTGTCTGCTGTGAGTGAATAGGTGGGAATATGTGTTCTTAGATCAACTTTCTTTGTGTTGAGCTTTATATCAACAGATAGATATTTTGGAAAAGATTGTATAAAACTGAGATATTCTTGACGTATTTTATGTTTGATTACAACATTGTTGGAGTGTCCAATAAGGGTGTTATTGATTATTTTTGCCTGAATGGCTGCGTTTACATAGTATGATTTGAGATCTAGAGAAAGATAGTCGGTATTGAATGTTCTATCATACAAGAGATCTTTTATCGTTAAATTGAAAAAGTACTTTTTTTGATCGATGATAATCGTACTTTTGTTGAGGTTGAGTTTTAAAATTTTAAATGGAACAAGTTCAAAATCATTGCTCGTACCTGTAGAGGGTAGTTTATCTATATTTATGTAGAGCTGCTGCGTTTGAATATTTTTGATGATGGGTTTTAACTCGATAAATGAAAGCAATTTATAGTTAAGTTGTAGTTTTTTTGCTCGTATGATGTTTTTGTAGTTCACGTCATATAAAATGATGCCGTTAAACAGAGTACCTTCTACTTTTGAGTACTCAATATGATTGGTTTTGAGAAATTTTTGGGCTAAGAACACGAGTGTATATTTGTGTGTCAGTAAAATAGTCACAGCAACCAAAAGAAGAATGAGAGTAACTGTCGTTCTATGCAAAAAATGGTACGTTGACTTTATCAAAAGAGTTCTCCCACATGAAAATGTAGAGCATGTTGTCTCATAGGCTCTTTTGGATCAAAACCAAGGTCGATGGCAAGAGGACCGATAGGTGTTTCATAACGCAGCCCAAATCCAGTAGAGTAGTAAGCTGTAGTATTGTTTGGAATATATGTCTGTCCAATAAAACTGTTGTCATTAAATACTACACCCCGAAAACTTTTATATATATGAAACCTGTACTCAATAGTAGTCTCAATGATAGAATTAAAACCGGTAGGATTGTCGTTTGTATCTCTTGGACCTAAAAGTCTATAGCCGTAGGCTCTATTGCTGTTCATACCACCTGCAAAAAATCTGTAGGAGTTTGGTACAGATCCATCATAGATATGTAGTGATCCTATGGTGACCTTCGTGGCTAAAATATTTACAGGTAAAGGTAAAATATATGCTCCCCCTATAGAAGCTTTATAGTATGTTGCATTTGAAATAGGAGTAAGAACAGATCCTTGGAGTTGTGTATCTACAAAATAACCTTTGGATGGATTGAGAATTTTATCTCTTGTATCATACTTCCAGCTTAGTTTTGGCGAGACAAGGATAAGACTTTTTTCAGGAAAGAGCAGTTTGTCGGTGCTTGCATAACTTTGGGATGTATCAACAATAAGTGCTTCTTGCAACCAGTTAAACTCATCCCGTTGTGAAAAATAACTTTTAGCTAAAATTCTATTCTCTTTAAATCCAAAGAAGTTTTCATTTTCAAAGTTGATCTCACTACCAAACATATTCTTTTTTGCCAAAGGCATTGTGAAGTTGAGTTTTATGTTCTGTTTTATTTGTGTGACCCTTGTTTCAAGTGAGAGTGTTTTTAAGTTGCCATAGAAGTTTCTGTGTTTTACACCTAGCAACGCAGTAAGACCTTCATCACTACTAGCTCCAATACCGATTTGAAATCGAATCGGTTTTTTTGTCTCTTGAATATTAATAGTGACATTTACATCCTTTTTATTATAGATGTGTGTTTTTATGATGGCTTGAGATATACCATCATAGGCATAAAGATTTTTGTAACTTCTCTCTATGGCGTGTGGTGAATATATATCGCCTTTTTTAAAGTAGAGCAGCGATCTGATAATACTTTTGTCGATATGTTTGGAACTGTTAATGTCTATATTCGCAAATGTACAAATTTGATTTGGCGTTACTTCATAGAGCAGTTTTGCACTGTTTTTTTTGATATCGATATATGCCTTGGTATTAAACGTAGCATTGGCGTAGCCATGATTTTGATAGAGAAGTTTTATCTTCTTCTTACTATCGATGAACTTTTGCGCATCAAACCTCTCTCCAACTTTTAAACCAATATCATTTTTAATGTTTAAAAGAGATCTTATCTTAATTGCTTTTATTTTAATGGGCGTGTTGGCTGAAATATCGATGACGATAGAATTCTTCTCTCGTTTAGAGACTATTTTTGCATGATAGAAACCTTTTGATTTATAGAAATCCTGCAGTGTCTCTATGGCTAAGGGTACTATTTTTGGATTTATCTTTGGTTCATCCTTGTAAAACTCATAGCTGTAAGGTTCATAAAGATTTAGCAGCTCATACAGTTGTCTATCTTTAAAATATGTGTTGCCGTGAAAATACAGAGGTATGCTCTTGGAATAGAGTAGCGATGTGATTAGAAGGAAAAATAGAATAGTTTTGATTTTCATTGAATACGTTTTCCAAAGGATACATTGTCTCTGTATTGTTTAGAAAGAGTATAACATATTGAAGGTAAAAATGGTGGAGCTGTGCGGAATCGAACCGCAGTCCGAAACCTGGCTACTCCCAACGTCTACATGCTTAGAAAGGTTGTTTGATCTTATCTTGCTTCACACAACCTGCAAGGCTACGCAAGACCAGTCTCAAGAGTTCGTCATGAGCTGAGACAGACTCATGATATATCTAAATAAAGGGTTATACTTCAAAATCTTGCTTATTTAGAATCCACAAGTGAAGCAGCCCGCCTCTTACGAGGGGATAAAACTTAAGCTACTGCTAAAGCTGGGCGATAATTTGTATTGTTTGCGTTTAAGCAATTGTGAGCCGTGTAACGGAGTTGCTCAGTCCGACATGCAGTTGAGAGCCACCAGATCCCGTCGAAACCAGGTCAGCCCCAAATAATATTAATACAAATATATAGTTATTATATCAAAAAGTTAATTTATTTTGTAAACAGTTTAAGGAAATTGATATAAAAGGTGGTGGCCTGTCTCGGAATCGAACCAAGGACACAGTGATTTTCAGTCACTTGCTCTACCGACTGAGCTAACAGGCCATTTGATAAAAGTCTTTAATTAAGTGGTGGCCTGTCTCGGAATCGAACCAAGGACACAGTGATTTTCAGTCACTTGCTCTACCGACTGAGCTAACAGGCCATTAATTAAAGAGCGAAATTATAGCTAGTGGGTACTGAAAGGAAGCTTAGAGACCCTAAAAAAGTATTTATCTGATTTTTAGAGTGATAAGAGCAAGGATGTTTGAGAGAACCGCAATAATCCAAAAACGGACGATGATCTTGTTCTCAGCCCAGTTCTTCATCTCAAAGTGATGATGGATAGGGGCCATAAGAAACACACGTTTTTGACGGAGTTTGAAACTACCGACCTGTAAAATAACAGAGAGTGTCTCGATAACGAAAATAGAACCGATAAGAAGTAGTAAGATTTCACTTTTACTGATAATAGCGAGGTATCCTAAAAATGCACCAAGAGTAAGTGAACCGCTGTCGCCCATAAAGACCTCTGCAGGATGGCAGTTGTACCATAGAAAACCACTTAATGCACCAATAAGAGCACTTGCGATAATGGCAACCTCTCCAACTTGAAAGTGTGGCATTAAAAGATATGAGCTTAGTTTTACATTCCCTGTGATGTATATGATAATGATAAATGATGAGAGTGCTGTAATAGAAGGAACAGTTGCAAGACCATCTAGCCCATCTGTAAGATTGACTGCGTTTGATGCTGCGACCATGACCAATACCCATAAGATAATGGAGAAATTACCCATATCAAAGAGTGGAGTCTTGAGAAATGGAACATATAGGTCTGTGTTGAAATCAGCAAAATAACATAAGAAACAGGAAACTATAAGTGCAGAACCTATCTGCAGAAAAAGTTTACTTCTTGCTTGCAGACCTGCAAGGTTTTCATTCTTTCGGATCTTTGCAAAGTCATCTTGAAAGCCGATTAATGAGAAAAGTGTAAGTGTTAAAAGCCCTCCAAGAGCGTAGGCATTGTTAAGTTTGATTGTAAGGAGTGATGCAAAAAGAGTTGCTCCAACAAATACGACTCCTCCCATTGTTGGTGTTGAGACCTTTGCTTGATGGCTTTGCGGTGCCCACTCGTTTATGGGTTGTACGCTTGATGTCCTTTGTGCCCATCGAATGAACTTCGGCATGATAAAAAGTGTTATGGAAAGAGCGATAAAAAATGCAGCACCTGCACGAATAGTAATGTAGCCTAAAATATTAACGTCGAGTAGAGTATGTAACCAATATAACAATATGTATCCTGTAAAAATAAAAGTGGTATGTAAAATCGAAGTGACATTATAGTATAATCACGAAACAAATTTATTAATAGGAATAAAATTGAGTAAAAAAGCAATTTTAGTCATTACGGACGGTATTGGATACAGTGCTAAAACTGAGCACAATGCATTTTATAATGCGACCACACCGACCTATGATGCACTTTTTAGTAAAGTACCTCACTCATTGATAGATACATTTGGTTTGAGTGTTGGACTGCCTGAGGGACAGATGGGGAACTCAGAAGTTGGTCATATGACCATAGGAAGCGGACGTGTTCTGTATCAGGATCTCGTTAAGATTTCATTAGCGATAAAAGATGGCTCAATAGAAAAAAATGAAGTACTTCAAGAGCTTTTTTCTACATCTGAGAGACTTCATCTTATTGGTTTAATGAGTGACGGTGGTGTACACTCTCACATAGAACATTTTATGGGCATAGCGGATATCGCTGCTAAAAATGGTAAAAAAGTATTTTTACATCTTATTACTGACGGACGGGATGTCTCTCCTACTTCTGCGCAAAAATATTTGGAAGAGGTGAAAAAACATCTGAATGAAAATGTACAGATCGCTACGATTTCAGGGCGTTTTTACTCAATGGACAGAGATAATCGTTGGGAGAGGGTAGAGCGTGGATATAGAGCAATAGTAAACGCAGAACCGAAAACAGATCTCTCTCCTGAAGCATATATCGGGCACTCTTACTCTTTGGGTGAGACCGACGAGTTTGTAGAACCTGCTGCGTTTAAAGGTTATGATGGGATGAAAGACGGGGATGCTGTCTTGACGATAAACTTCAGAAGTGACAGAATGCGTGAGATGGTAACTGCGTTGGCAGATGAATCTTTCACTGCGTTTGAGAGACCAAATATTAAAGTGCATTTAGCGACAATTACAGAGTACGATAAGAGTTTTCCATATCCTGTAATGTTTAGAAAGGATGTTCCTCAAAATACTTTGGCAGAGGTCATAGCAAAAGCGGGACTACGCCAACTTCACACGGCAGAAACGGAAAAATATGCGCATGTGACATTTTTCCTCAATGGCGGAATCGATGAACCGTATGAGAACGAAACAAGAGTATTGATCCCTTCTCCCAATGTAAAAACATATGATATGAAACCGGAGATGAGTGCAAAAGAGGTCGGCGAAGCTGTCTTGGATGC
>Ga0256828_1000703_pt1 | contig 21905 bp, 20 predicted proteins | sample CV88metaG_FD_185993 | JGI IMG/M metagenome (GOLD analysis project Ga0256828, IMG submission 185993) | Hydrothermal vent microbial communities from East Pacific Rise, Pacific Ocean - CV88 | ecosystem: Environmental > Aquatic > Marine > Hydrothermal vents | place: Pacific Ocean: East Pacific Rise...
CCTTTTGACAACCTCTGGGTACTTTATGAAAAAACATAAGTATGAGACACTGTTTCACTCTGCTGTGAAGCAGATAAATGTCTCGCTTAATGCCTTTAACAAGAATGATACCTCCATAACGTTTGAGCAGTATATGAAACCTATTTTGGAGCTTTGTCATGAGAAGGTGAAGCAGGAGAGGGAGCTTTTTATAAACCTGCGTATGTGGAATCTCGATGAAATAATGAGCGAAGAGGCTTTTAACTTGGAGCTTTTTGCTTTGCTCGAACGTGAGTTTGATGTTCGTTTAGACTTGAAGAGCTTAGACCCAAAAGAGAAGAAGAGCCTACGACTCGACAACAAGGTTTTGCTTCACTTTGACAACTACTTTGAGTGGCCCTCTTTGGCTAACCCCAACTATGGACATGGAACCTGTCAGGGGCTTAGTTCGCATATAGGGGTTTTGGCTACAGGTGAGGTGATACCGTGTTGTCTGGACAACGATGCTGTGATGAAACTAGGAAACTTACATGAGCAGAGTTTAGATGAAATAGTGCATGGAAAACGAGCAACTGCTATGATAGATGGTTTTAAGAAAGGTCTCTGTTCTGAGGAAATGTGTCTAAAATGTGCTTATAAAAGCCGTTTCAATCCCATAAAATGACCAATTAATATTTGTTTTTAATTATTTCTGTTATTTTTTATTATAATTAAGTCCAACTGTGATATGATTGTTAATAAGGATACTACAAGGGAAGCCACCAAGAGGGCAATCTTTAGAAAATATAATTCTTGAATTAGCTAAGGCTAGTTCTACGAAGTATATTTTGCAAATCTTACCCTCTTTGTGACTTCTATTTAGGTGTTTATTCCCTTGTAGTAGCCTAAAGATAATAAGGAGTAAGAGATGCTTAAAAAAATACTCATAGGATTAAGTTTGGTTTTAATCGTGGCTGTGGCAAATACTACTAATGAGACTCAAAAGAGTTATAAAGAGATAGATGTGCAAACTGAAAACTATATACTCAAACTTAAGCTTGAAATCCTTGAATTAAAAGAGAAGAATACAGAGCTTAAGAATGTAATAGAGCAGATGGAACTGAAAGAGTCTAAAGTTTCTGTGAACGATGAGAAGATGGACAGGGCTAAAGCGATAGCACAACTTAAAAAAGATTTGAGATCTCGCGTAAGTATGTAAAATAATAGCCTAACCTACAACATAAAATGTTAGAATACTCGCCAATAATTATAGTCTGATTTACAGTCTAATTTTTTTGAGGAGTTTTTTTGAAAAAAGCATTAATGTTACTAAATATGGGTGGTCCAAACTCTGTTGATGAAGTAGAGATGTTTTTAAAGAACATGTTTTCTGACAAAAACATTTTGACCATGGACAGATACACCCGTAAACTTGTAGGTGGGATTATTATATATAAACGGCTTGACGATGTTAAAGAGAACTTTGTTGAGCATTTGGGTGGGAAGTCTCCACTGCCTGAACTGACCAACCAACTCATAGAAAAACTTCAGAAAAAACTTGACATGCCCATCGTTCCTGCTATGCGTTATGTGCCTCCTTTTGCTACAGATTCACTTGAAAAGTTTAAAGCAGATGGAGTTGAAGAACTTATACTTTTTCCTATGTATCCTCAGTACTCCACTACCACCACGCTTTCCTCTGTAGAGGACATAGAAGAGCGATGTGAAGCTCTGGATTATAAGCCTAAAATCACCGTGGTTGAGCCTTATTATGATGATTATGACTATATAAAAATGAGTGCAGAGAAAATCATGGAAGCTTTGGGCGATAAAGATAGTAAAGATTATGATCTACTTCTTTCGGCTCATGGTCTGCCTGTTAGCATCATAAAAGCTGGTGACCCTTATGAGAAGCAGATAGAAGCAAATGTCTCTGCTCTAAAGATTTACCTACATGAACGGGGTATAGAGTTTAAAAACATAAAATTGGTTTATCAGTCTAAAGTAGGTAGCTCTTCTTGGCTTGAGCCAAACTTGGTTGATGTGCTTCGTAACCCTTACCATAGAAAAGTACTCATATACCCTTTAGCATTTACGGTAGACAACTCCGAGACTGTTTATGAGCTGGACATAGAGCATAGAGAGATAGCAGATAAGATAAAATATGACGACTACAGAGTGGCAAAATGTTTTAACGATGATGATGCTTTTGTAGAGCTAATCGTAAAGAAAATAGAAGAGCTGTAATGCAGACCATAGAAAAAGCTTTTGTAGGAACGTATGAAGTTAAGAAGTCTAAGTTTATAGCCCATCTTGTGCCTATAGCTGAATATGACGGATTAAGAGATAAGTTACGAGCAGAACACCCCAAGGCAAGACATGTGATTTATGCTCTGCGTTATCTCAATGAGTTTGACCAGACAGTAGAAAACTTTTCTGATGATGAAGAGCCTAGAGGTGCTGCTGGTGTACCTTCGCTTAATGTGCTTAGAGGGGAAGAGCTTATAAATGTAGCCCTGCTAACGGTACGTTACTTTGGTGGAACCAAGCTGGGTATAGGGGGGATGGCAAGAGCCTATGCAAACGCTGTTAAGGCTGTGGTGGCTGAAGCTGAACTGATAAAATATGAAAAAGAGTTTCTTTATGAGTTTGATACCTCTTATTCCGATGTACAACGTACAGAGTACTTGTTAAAAAAGTTTGAGATAGTCCAAGTAGAACGGGAGTTTTTAGGGGACAAAGTGGCTTGGAAAATACGGGCAAATGAAGAAAAATTAAATAAATTTAAGGAAGCGTAATGTTACATGATATTGCTATGAGCATAGTAGAGTTGGTCGAACAACTGGGGTATTTAGGGATATTTATAATGATGTTTTTAGAGAGTACTTTTTTCCCTTTCCCAAGTGAAGTAGCCATGATACCTGCTGGTTTTTTGGCATCTAAGGGTGATATGAACCTTATATTGGCTATAGTCATAGGGACAATGGGTTCGTTAACTGGGGCGTTGTTTAACTACTATTTGGCTAGAAAATATGGACGAAAAGGGGTACTAAAGTTTGGTAAGTACTTTTTCTTTACCGAAGAGAAATTACAAAAAATGGAAACTTTTTTTGTAAATCATGGTTCTTTTTCTACCTTTGTGGCACGGCTTATTCCAGGGGTTCGTCAGCTGGTTTCGCTTCCTGCTGGGCTTTCAAAAATGCCTATAGGTAAATTTGCCTTGCATACTACCTTGGGGGCAGGGTTGTGGGTGATTGTTTTAGCACTTTTAGGGTATTTTTTAGGTGAAAATGAAGAGCTTATTCATGAGTATCTGCATCAAATTGTTCTTGTAACCTTAGGATTAATTGCCATTGCTTCGGGTATCTATATATTTATGAATAAAAGAATAAAAAAGTAAGATAAATATAGATATAATGGGATAAAAAAGGAATATTTTATATGAAAGATTTTTTAAAAAAGGCGAAAGCCTCTACACAAGTCATAGCTACTTTAGATGGAAAAACAAAGAATAGAATTTTAAATGAGATGGCAGATGCACTCATAGAAAACTCTGTTACTATTGTCGCTGAAAATGAAAAAGACATGTTAGCAGGAAAAGAGAATGCCTTGGACTCGGCACTTCTTGACAGACTGCTTTTAGATGAAAATAGGGTTTTAGCCATAGCACAATCGTTAAGAGAAATATCTGGACTTAAAGAGCCAGTGGGGCGTGTACTAGAGGGTTGGGTAACTGATGATAACTTACGCATAGAGAAAGTAGCTGTACCTATAGGTGTGGTTGGGGTCATCTATGAGTCTCGTCCTAATGTTACTTCAGATGTGGCTGCATTATGTTTTAAAAGTGGAAACGTCGCCATACTCAAAGGTGGAAAAGAGGCTGAACACTCTAACAAGGCTATTGCAACGGTACTTCAAGGTGTACTGCGTAAAAATAACTTACCTGTAGAGCTTATTTCGCTCTTACCAGACTCTTCACGTGAGGGTGTGGCAAAGCTTATAAAAGAAGATGAGTATGTAGACCTTATCGTTCCTCGTGGTGGAGAGGGTCTTATTCGATACATTTCTCAGAACTCTTCTGTACCTGTTGTGAAGCATGATAAGGGTCTTTGCCATACTTATATCCATGCCAATGCAAACCTAAAGAAAGCCATAGAGATAGCTCTTAACGCTAAGTGTCAACGACCTGGTGTTTGTAATGCTATGGAGACACTACTGGTAGACAAAGCTGTGGCTAAAGATGTACTACCAGCACTTTATAAACGTTTTGTGGATGCTGGTACAAAACTTAGAGGTTGTGTTGAGACCAAGAAGTTTATTTTTATAGATTCAGCTACTGATGAGAACTACAATACAGAGTATTTAGCCAATGAGCTTAATATTAAACTTGTAGAGGGTGTTGATGAGGCGATGGCACATATTACTCGTTTTGGTTCTGGTCACTCTGAGGCTATTATTACCGAAAACTATACGGTAGCTGAGAAGTTTTTAGATACCATTGATGCTGCCTGTGTTTATGTAAATGCAAGTACACGTTTTACTGATGGTGGAGCATTTGGATTTGGTGCAGAGGTTGGAATTTCGACCAATAAGCTACATGCTAGAGGACCTATGGGAATAAATGAGTTAACAACGTATAAATTTAAAATATACGGTAGTGGACAAGTAAGATAGTATTGTTTATTAGTCATAAAATGAGATATTTTTTACTCTTTGTTATTTTTACTACATTTTTAAGTGCGAAAACCCTTGGTGACTCTATGTTTACCATTACTTTTGAGGGAAATCAGCAGGTAAGTAGCTCAGACTTAGAGAAGTTTGTCGGAGCAAAGAGACCTTCATTTCTAAAAAAATTATGGGAGAAGGATGAAGCAAAGATAAATAGTATACTTATACCTAAGTTAGATGAAACCTTAGAACAGTTTTATAGAAATGAAGGTTTTTATGATGCCAATGTTACGCATGTATTGGGTGAGTATAAGAGTGTAAAATTTATTATTAAAGAAAATCGACCCATTATTATAGATAAGATTATAGTCAATAGTAATTTAGACATATCTCATGCCATGATGCTTGAAGAGCATACGCGTTTTAGGGCAGAAGATTTTACTGAGACGAAAAAAAATATAAAAAAACTTTTACTTTCACAAGGGTATTGTAGTCCCGATTTAAATACTAAGGCATATATTGATTTAGAAAAGTATACTGCAACAATTAAAATAAAACTGGATAAACAGAAGATATGCCATTTTGGAAATATAAGCATAGAAACACATTCGCCTACAATGAGTGATGATATTATTCTTTCAAGGTTACAGTTTAAAACAGGTGATGTTTTTGATATTAACAAAATAAAAGAGAGTTATGAATCACTTTATGCATTAGAAGCTTTTGACCAACTACACTTGGACTACAGTTTGAATCTTTTCAATCATAAACCTGTAAAAATTAAATATAAAGAGATTAGAAAACATATACATTCACGTATAGGTGTGGGCTATGCTACTGACCTAAAGTTTCAAGCCAAGTATCATTGGGAGTATAGAAACTACCATGGAAATGGGAAAAAGCTTATTTTTGATACCTTGGTATCAGAGAAACAAAAGATGGTGGAGAACAGTTTTTTTGTGCCTTATGTTTTTTCTCTTTATGATTATCATATGGATTTACAAAATAGTGTGGGGTATTCTGAAGAGCGTAACATACATGAGTATGATGAAAAAGTTTTTTATGATAGAATCTACCTTTCCCATAAAAGTAGTCGTTGGTACAACAGTATAGGTTTTGGTATAGAAAATAGAGATATTTCTAATGATAAAACTTTTTTTCTTATCTATCCATTTATGAAATTTATTTATGATAGACGTGATTCTAAGCTTAATCCAACAAAAGGGATATACTTTTCACATGAGATGGAGTATGGTTTGCCATATTCTGCTGATAGTACCACGTATTTAAAATATTTGGAAGAGCTTAGAGCCATTTATACGCTTAATGATATAACACTCTCTGCTGTAGGACGCATGGGTTCCATAAAAGTATACAGCAATGATATGCCTGAGTCAAAAAAGTTTTTTGCAGGTGGAGCATTTTCAAATAGAGCATACAGTTACCATAGAATAGGTATAGTTGCGAAGCAAGATGAAGATATTATTGAAGGTGGTTATACTCTTGCAAACTTAAGTCTTGAAGCTAATTTTCCCATATATAACAATTTTAGGGGTGCTGTGTTTACAGACAATACCATGATATCTGAGAACCAAGGTATATGGGAGTTTTCTAATAATGTTATAACGTCAGTTGGTTTGGGTTTTAGATATATGACACCCATAGGACCTTTTAAAATTGACATGGGATTTAATGTTAAAGACAGACATGAAAATGCTGTTCACTTTCAAGTGGGACAATCATTTTGATACGTTTGATTTATTGGTTATTGGTACTTATAGAAGTAGCTTTAATTGTTTTTGTACTTTTGTTATTTATAGCAACTGACTCTAGAACCATAAAAATTATAGCTGATGAATCACTCTCTTCTACAAAGTTTAGCTATGAATCAATTGAGGGTAACTTTATTACAGGTTTAGAAATAAAAGATTTGGCATTTGATAATAAAACACTTGTAAGTAGTGCGACATTACATTGGAATCCGATATCACTTATTTATAAAAAAATCACTTTAACAGAGGTCGACGCTAAAGGTGTTGATATTGATAATATTGTAAAGATGATAGATGGATTTGATAAGAAAAAGAAATCTTCATCTTCTCTCTCTTTACCTTTAAGTTTGTCCATGGAAAATATACATTTAGATATCAATCCTTATACTTATGCTGGTATTAGACTGGACTCTTTTCTATTTGAGACAGAGAGGATGGATATAAATAAAGATTTGTTAATTGATGCAAATAACCTTTATCTTTATTTTAACTCAGACATTGTAGATGTAGAGTTAAGGGGTAACATAGATAAGAGTAAAGTCTTACTAAGTAAGGTCAACTTAAAAGAGATAGGCAGTAGAGAAATAGCTGGTTTTGTACGAGAGATACGGAAAATAAATAATAGTAAAAAAGTAAAAGAGAGCAACAGCTCTAAATCTACTAAAAAAAGCTCTGAACCTTTTTTAAAAGAGTTAAAAGTAGAGCATATTTATGCCACAATGAAAGATGTGACTTATGGTCCATTTAGTATGAATGATGTAAAGCTTGATATATCAGATGCAGAATTTGACACGTATAATAACTATACTTATAAAGCAAAGAAAGTGGACTTTAAAGGAAATACTACCTATGGTTCAGTGAAGTTTAAGGGGTATATTAAAGATTCAAATATTTATGCAAAAGGTGGATTAGTACTAAGTAAAAAACTTTTTTCTATGTATCATTTACCTCTTAATTATAAAAATCTGCATAAATTACCTGGAACACTTCATCTCAATCATCAAGGTGTTTGGATAGATATAGAGCATCAAGTAAAAGATTTGTTAACTCTAAAGACAGATTTTAATATAGATCTTACAAAAGTGAAACACAGTTTGGCTTATGTTTATAAAGATAAAAAGGTCATTATAGACAGTAAAGCAAAAGCAAATATGACCTATGGAGACAATGCCAATATAGAGAGTAGGGTACTTGTCGATATTGCTAAAAAAGGTTATACGGTTTATAGTGGAAAAGTAGATGTTCCAAAGGTTAAAAACTTACCTGAGGAGTTGACAGATTATCTTATTAGAGATTTAAAGGCTGAGTATAAAGGCGATAAAAATGGTTTAGAAGTAAAGGTTGACTCTAAGCTTATAGATGGAACATTTATAACCAATGGGTACAAGAGTGCTGTTTTGAAGTTGAAAAGTAAAGAGAAAAATGTCTTGCTTAAAAAAATGCTTCCTGCTACGCCAAAAGAGCTAGAGCATGAGTATGTGGCTTTAAATAGTAAAAGTTTTTTTGATTTTAAAAATATTTCTAATTCAGATATTGATCTAAAATTAGATTCTGATATGATAAATTTAGAGGCAAAAATGAAACTTTTGAAGCCTTATAAAATAATATTTACAGGTCGCATACCTGCCAAAAGTTCCTTGTCAAGAGTGAGTAAAAATATAAAACTACAACAAATAAAAAATATTGCAGGTGATGTTTTAATAGAAAATGGTTTATACACGGTCAATATAAAAGATAGTAATGATTTGGCATTTTCTTTAAAATATAACAGTAAAACGAAGCTTATAAGTAATGGAGAGATTTTACTTGCAGGTGAAGAGATTAAATTTTTTAATACAAATAATGAAAATTTAGAGTTAAAGTTAAATGTTACTAGGCTTCAAAAGTTACTGGATACAGTTGAAAAATACTATGATATTACACTGCCTGTATTAAAAGGAAAAGTCGATATTATTGTTGTAAAAAATAAAAATGGTCTTTTGAAATTTTCTATAAAATCACCTCTTGTCAAATATGTTTCTGGTTCTGAGTTGGATATTGAAAAAATAGATTTACAATTTACACTCGATACAAATGGAAATATAGTTCTTGATAAATACCGTTTTAGAATTGATAACAATCCCTATTTTAAAGATTACTATGCCCATAAACCTTCGTATTTAAATTTAAAAAATGGAACTTTAAATATTAAGAAGTTGTGGTTAAATAATAAAGCAGAAATTGATGGAAGTTATAGTTTAGAAAATTCAAGTGGTAATTTTAATTTTTCTGCAAAAAAATTCCCTTTTATCAATAGAGATTTTGATTTACTTTTTAACTTAGATGGAAAATTGAGTATACATGCTAATAAGCTTGAAGTTGATGGTGAAGTTGATATTTTAGGGAACAGTATTCATTATGATATAGCAGGGTCCAGTATTGTTGAAGATTCTGATATTATCATTGTACAAGAGCAAAAAGCAAAGAAAGAGTCAGCATTAAAAAATTTAAAACTTTATTTAAAAATCAAGAGTGAAAAACCTCTAAAGTATTATGGAAAAAATACAAAGATAGAGTTTTATAATGAGTTGAGAGTTATAAAAGAGTATGAGACAGATTTTATGGTTACAGGTATGTCTACGGTTACCAAAGGGTATTATGAGATGGAAGATAAACGTTTTACACTCAATGAGAGTCACCTATATTTTGCAGGAGACCCTAAAAAACCTCTTTTAGATATAAAAGCAAACTATGTAAAAGATGAATATACCATTCATATTTTTATCTCTGGAAGTGTTGATGAACCTATTGTAAACTTTAATTCAGAACCCTATTTAACACAACAAGAAATTTTGTCTTTAATTCTTTTTGATGGAACGGGTTCCAGTTCGGGTCAAGGAGCAGAAGCCTATACTTTACTTGGAGGTACATTTGCTAAGGGACTTATAAAAAGTTTGGGTATAGATGTTGACCACCTATTTTTAGGAACCAATGCAGATGATGAACTCTCCTTAGAAGTAGGACGAAAGATATCAGATGATATTACCTTTATGTACATGTATAAAAATGGAGAAAATGGAGCAAAGGTTAGAGTAGAGCATAGTAAAAAGTTTGAGACGGACATTATTATAATGCCCAGTGCTTCTAGTGTGGAGTTTTTGTATCGGAAAGATAGGTAGAGGTAGAGAATATCACTACTCTTTACCCATTAAAATCATGGCAGACCAGAGATATGGTTCTGTAAAATCTTTACTTTTTAAAAGCTCTAGTTTGGCTCGACGTAGGGCATCTCTATGAGACAATCCTTTTTTTAGATTGAGATAGAATTGTTCCATAAGTACACTACTGGCTTTATCATTTATAGACCATAGTGTAACAAGTATATCTTTTGCTCCTGCCTCCATAAGTGCTTTTGCTATGCTAGAGACGCCTTCAGCATTTTCTATTTTTCCTACGGCTGTTTGACAGGCTGAAAGTACAACCAACTGGGTTCCTTGAAGATGAAGTGCCGAGAGCTCTAAGCCTGAAATAGGTTGGTCTAAGTAGATAAAAGTATTGAGTAGTGGGTTTGGATTATTTACTTTTATATCATAGGCTCCATGGGTTGATAGGTGTAATAGCTTAGGTCTTTGGAGTTGAAATAGTTTTTCTTTCGTGGCTTTTTCTTCTTTAAAAAACTTTGCATTGGGATAGATGTTTTTAATCTTTTGACTTTCTTTAATACTGTAGTTTAGATTCGCTAAAGAGCTATAGTTTGAAAAGTCAGATTTGGCAAATATACTCATCTCTTGCATATGGTTGTTTTCTTGCTTATTTGTAATCAGTTCTCTACCTGAAGGAATATAAGTGATATTTACTTTTTCTATTAGATAGCTTTTACTTTTTTCATTATAAAGAGTTTCAAATGGAATGAGGTTCAAAGAAGCATCAGGAGAGATAATAAGTGTGTTATATTTTTGGAATGCTATTTGTGGAAAGAGAATGTTATAAACTTTTCCCATAATATTTTGAAAACCATTTTTTTTAAGATAAGATTTTTTATTGATATCTTCTTGAAAGTTTTTAATTTTCTTTTCAATAACTTGACTCTCTTTAGTAGATATTTTTTCTAATGTAACTTCTTTATTATGATTAACAGTAAAAAGATAGTAGTTATTATCAATTTTAGCAAAGTCAATATAGAGTTCATCTTGATGTAAAAGTTGGCTAACTTGTTGGTAGTCAATGCTATTTTTAGCTTTTTTATAATAAAAAAACTTTAAACTAAATTGACGCTCTAGTTTATTGATTTTTCTCTTTAAGGAGTCAATATGTCCTTTGTCTATGGTACTTTTTTGAAAGGCATGTGCTAATGCTTTTTTAGAGCGTTTATACTCTTGAATCAATAGAGTATTTTCTCCATTGAGGCTGAGTCTTCTAATGGCATTCTCTTCATCAAATAACTTTCTTTTATAATTCAACCAACGATTAAATAGTTCTTTTGTATGCGTACCATTATAGGCATGAAATAAAGAGTTTATAAATTTTTGATGTTTTTCTCTATATCTTTTTTTTTCTTGAGTACTGAGTGTCGAAAATATAATCTCTTGATTCTGAGAGAACCCATCAAAAGCATAAAGTGCATGAGTAAAATAACTTTCTGTATTTTTCAACTTTCTTTTAACTTCTGCTAGGTGGTAGTGAGTGTTATAGCATTTTTCATAAAATAGGGGAAACTTTTCACGGTATATCTCTATGGCTTGTTTATAATAGATTAGGGCTTTATTGTAGTGTTTATTTATTTCTTTTTCTATAGCAATGTCATAATATAAATCTGCAACTTCCAAGCTATCTCTTCCATATAGGAGACGTTGGTTTTTTAGAGAGGTTGTAAAATGTCCTTTGCCCTCTTTTATAATTCCAAGTAAGTTGTTCAGTCGAATGGTTTCAGGGTAGAGTTTATCATGAATAGATTCCATAATATTTAGTGCAGACTCTAAAGGCACAATAGCTTTTGTAATCTGATTTAATTCTATATAATCTTTGGCAATATCTGAAAGTATGTTGGCTTGTTCTTCAGCTTGGTAGCTATTTTCTTTTATCATCTCATAGGCTTCTTGATGATAGGTTAGTGCTTTATGATGTTCTTTGAGTATGTCGTAAGAGTCTGCAATACCTTCTAATGTTTTTGCTTTAAAAATTTTACTTTTTAAACTCTTATTTCCATAGAGTTGAGCTTTTTGAAATCTATTAATGGCGAGTTGAATCATCTGTTCATCTAGATATAGCTGTGCCAATTTAAAATTTGTATGAGCTAACTCTCTTGCATCTGTTTGATGTTGAATTTTTCTCTCTAATAGTTTAATGTTTTCTTTATTTTTTGATATAGATGGGCTTTTATGCGAACAATTAACAAAAAGAAGGGAAATGAGAATTATTTGTAGAGTTTTAATTTTTATCCTTAAGTTTTTTACTTATAATTATAACATGAATTAGAGGAGAATATCTATTGAAAAAGAAGATAATAACAATGTTTATTTTAAGTTCATTGGCTCAAGCTGATAGTAGCACGGTTGATGAAAACTTATGGAGTTTTGGAATGATAGTTCCTTGGGAGTTTACTTATGTGCATCAAGATGATGGAGGAGGAGCAGTTATATATCCTTTCTATGGTATGGGTGCTTATGCTGATTATAACAATATAGAATGGTCTCTTTATGCTGAAGTGGCTAATTTTAACTCTAAGAGTTTAAATACTCATATGTCATATTATTATGGAAGCTCATTACTATATGGTTTCAATGAACATATTAAAGTAGGTACTTACATCAATAAAATAGAACTTCTTTATAAGACGATATCTTCTAATTATGAAGAGAGTGGTGAGATATTTAACTATGGTTTAAAGATGGTTTATAATCCTAATAAACCAAAAGCACCCAATGAAAAACGTAAATTTCAACTCAACTATACATTCTCCTTAGGCTATTTAGATGGAACAGATGTAACGGCATATGAGAGTAGAAGAAAGTATATTGACGGTCGTATGCAATCTGTTAAGATTAATACTAATCCTAATTTGTCTGGATATACTTTTTCTCTAGGGTTTATGTCTAAATATTAGTAGTTTTTACTGTCCCAAACTAAATAATCAATAGCTGTCTCTTTTAGTAGTAAAATATTTATTTTAAGATAGGCATAGTTTAGTCGTTCATCTTTAAAGAAACTTCTTCTTTGTAATTTTTTTATAAACTCTTCTTCTGTAGTTACCAAACTTCCATTAGGAAAGTTAGAGAGCTCTAAAGGACTAATAATAGCAAAGTATCGTCGGTTTTTCTCCTTACAAAGAGTTTTAACTGTCCTAAGTATTTCTTTACTTAGTCTCTCTTTAGCTTCTGATAGAGAAAAAAAGTATGTCATTCTAAGTGTTGTTTTTACTTGGTAAAGTGACTCTTTATCTTTTATGGTTGAGTTGAGGTAGGCAGTAAGGTTAGCGTCAGAGATAGTTGAACGATAGGTATAGGTTTTATCAACACATCCTAAAAATAGTAGGCTAATAGTCATGATGAAAATAGTATTTCTCATTTTAGAAGTTCCTCTATTTTATGAAATAGTTCTTTTTTAAAAACTTTTCTAAGCTCTTCTTTACTCTCATAGTTGTCTACTTCTATAAAAAGTTTTGTCTTTTCTTTTGCTAATGTAATCTTTAAAATAAATAGTTTTTGTTTAAACTCATCTTTATCTATACTGGATGTATCAGGTAATACACCTGTAGTGAACAGAGCTAGAACAGCAAAAATATTATGTATATTTATTTTTTTTTCGTTTTGAATATTTTTATCTTTAATTACTAAAAGTTCTATTTTAAGCTTGACTATTTCTTTATCAAAACTATTTTGATTTTTTTTGATTTGATTGAGAAGTTTCTTTTCTATACTTTTTTCATTTAAAGTCAATTCATCATTTGCAGAGTTATTAAAGATGACTTCATTAATATATACTTTATTAGGTAATGAAATTGCTTGGGTATATTTCCCCACAGCTAAGGGCTGAGAACAGCCTATAATTAAAAATGTGATGATAAGTATAATGTATTTATTCATTTGATTATTTTAGAAAAAAAAGGGTACTTTTAGGCTTAAATTAATTTATTCTTTAATAGTTTAATTTAAGATGCATCTATTTCTCAACTCATTGGATATAATTTATAATATTAAAAACAAGGAAATATATGAAAAGAAAAGTTACGACAATAGGCTTAGCATGTGCTGTACTATTTTTTACTGGATGTGAAGTGGAAGAAAAGATAGATAAGAGAATGGATAAGATAACAAATAGTTTAGAAACATTAGTAGAAGCAAGTAAAAAAAGTTCATCTACTACAGCTACAAAAGGCTTTTCTTGTGATAATAAAGAGGTACTTACCATCTTAAAAAGGATAGTTGATCGTAAATTTAATGGAGACTTTGAAGTTGAAAAAGAAAATATTGTAATTTGGGATTATAATAATGTAGGACGTTATACATGTAAAGCTAAAATTAAAAAAGTTGGTGAACAAAAAAATAATACTTCTTCTAGAAAAAATGATAATGAATTAATTTATTCTATGTTAGGCGAAATGTTGGCTCCAGCTCAATATGGTATTAGTAAAGACGGTGGATGGGTAAACTATTATACTTATGTAACCACAACGTCAGATATGTATGTTGAACTGTTTACAAGAGTAGAAAATAACGAATAATTTTATTAGCTCATTTATTAAAATATAAATGAGCTATGTTATCTATTTTACATCAAATGAGTATCTCATATCTCCATAATTTGCACCAAAGAGGTGAGTATAAAAGTGTAGGTATACTTTCCCATCTTGAATAGGTGTGAATGTATAAGTTTTTTCTTTAACAGGTGTTGTTAAATTAATATTTTTAATTTTTCCTTTTTCATCTACTATTTCACATTGAATAGCATTGAATGAAGGGTTTGTATTACGGTCACCAAGGTTTGTTAGGTGAAGATAATGCTCTTTTGCTGAATCTACATTTTCTAGTACATACCAATCATCAGAATCACTGGTTCCAATGGCTGTTGCATTGTATTCCTTATTTAATTCTATAGGGTATGATACTTTTTGAAAGTTGTTATATTCAAAGCTAGTAGCATCTTGTATTAGCCCATCTTCTAAACCTATTTTAACTTCAAATTCAAAACGAGATGAGTAATCACCTAGAGAATATCGGCTATCAAATTTAATATAGAGTTTTCCATCATTCTTTGCTGTAAAGGCATAGGTGTTTTCTCCAACTACTGTTGAAAGTTTTCCTTTTTTAATTTCACCTTCGTCATCTAAAATAAAATAAGGCACATAAGTATATGAATAGTTATCATTTCTATCACCTTTATTTTGTAGATGAAGATAATATTCATGTCCTGCTTTAGCTGTTTCAAGAACAAACCAATCAACATGATCTTCAGCTGAAACAGTATCTTTATATGATTTATTAAAGATTATTTTTTGAGCTAAAGCTCTATCGTCTACACTACTTGGTTCTTGACCTGTTTTATTACTAGAAGTGTCTTCAGCACCACAGCCAATTAAAAGTAGACTGCTTAAAGCTATTGATGCAATTGTTTTTATTTTCATTTTTATATCTCCTTAAATTTTTATATATGAATATCTTTTACTATTAAAGTTGATTCTCTTCCCACTCTTTTTTACTTATAGAATTTTTTATAGTATTTAAAGAAGATCCTACAGCAATAATTGCATTTAAAATAATCTCTGATTGAACATGTGGATTGTTAAATTTATTAAAAGCAGCTCCAACTTCTACTTTAAATAGCATTACTGATAGGAGTTCTCCATCTTTGTTAAATTCAGCCAACATAGGAATCTTATCCCAAATTAGACGTAAATCTCTACTCTTGTCAAATGATGGAACGCTTCGTCCATAAATTTTTTCTATAACTTTTTTGTTAAATGGAGCAGTAAACTTTCTGTACTCATTACCTCTGTTTTTAACAGCCTCTTTATAAAGTTTCGCAAATTCATTATCTGCTGAGTGGTCAGCTATGTAACTGTTAACCTCATTCATATAGACATTTTCAGAAAAGTGTACCCATTGATTCGTAGCCGTTATGGTTGTTGTATGATACGATAATGAGTGTCTAGGCATATCATAAAACTTAACAAATGGTTTGGCAAGTGTTGGCTCTTGGAAATCTTTTAAAAGATTATCAGCAGATTTACCACTCATTTTATCTTGAAGCATTTTAGTTACACCCTCTGGACTATACTTTCGTGCAATTTCATCCATAGCACAACCTGTAAATATAGTCAGCATTGTTGATGTTAAGATTGTTGTTTTAATTATGTTTTTTACTTTCATTTTTTCTCCTAATTTATGGTTAAAATTCCATTATTACTCTCTGTTACAGCTTCTACAGAACCTTTTGTGTGATCAAATCCTGCTGTGGTGTACCATTGGTATTGTTTACCTTTTGTAAACCGTACAGTTTTATAGGCATAATCACCTACAAGATTTGAACGTTTACAACGATAAACTTCATTATCTGTTTTTCTACAGTCAGCTAAAATAGTTCCTTTTGAGTTCGTTGTAATTATAGTTCTTCCATATTGTCCATCGTTATAAACAACTTCCCCATAGCCAGAACTTCGTTTTGTAAATGTTACAAGAAATCCCTCTCCCGTTTTTGAAAGTGTTAGGCTATCAGTACCATTACTTCCACTACTTTCTACACTATCCTCATTATCTACTAAGTCACATCCTGAAAAGAGTATTGCTACCAATCCGATGCTTATTGTTACTTTTTTTATACGCTTCATTTAAAAGAGTCTCCCTATACAATTTTGCTCTATGATGATTCTTATCTTTGGGTATAATAGCTATACGAAAAGAAGAGAAACAAGATACTAAGCTTATGAAATTATAATTAAAAACTTACTTTTTATTAGTAAACTTTAGGTTAAATTATTTTTAAGTTTGGTTAAGAATCCGTAAAAAGTGAGTAAATGTGCCAACAGATAATATACTATATAATGATGAAGAGAAATTAGAATATATTATTAAAGTATTAAAGTTAAAATCAAGTGAAATATCAAAAAAATTAGGTATTAGTCCATCAATGCTTTCGCAAATACAGAATCATTCTGTAGGTAAATTAAAACCCTATCATCTATATGCTATGTCTCAAGCATATTCCATACCGATGGAGATTTTTCAAAATGAAGAGGTAAACTCTCATGAATTAGTCAATGCTTTTTTAATATATAAAGAAGAAAATATTCACTTATTTTATTCAAATCAAGAGTTATTAAAAAAAATAATAGGTACATGGTACCTTTATAGCTATCCAAGTAATCCAAATTATGCAAAAGTATATGCTACTGAACATACGATTCATGTAGATGGGACTGTATTAGATGAGCATAATAATAGAGGTAAAATATATTTTGGTAAAAATCAATCTCTTATAGTTAAAGAGAGTCATAATTGTAAAAATTTAACGTCAATTACTTTTGATAATAATAGAGTGACTTATGAGTATTTTATTTTTTCTCGTGTTTCAAAATCTATTAATCTTAATCGTGAGCTTTTTAATTTTGGTTTTTTTAGTAGGGAAAAACTTTCAGATGAAGAGGCTACAATGATTTTGGGAAATAGAAGCAATATACAAATGCAAATGGATTATGAAATGTTAGAGAGATTACTCTTAAAAATTAAAGTATAGGGAGAGTATGGTAATGATAAAGATTTTTTTACCTCTTCTGTTTGTAGTTCTGTTACTACAAAGTGAAGAGAGTACTATAAATGATAGTAATAGTAGCAAGTTAGAAAAAAAGACTTTAGTAATTGATTTGGACAAAGAGAGAGAAAACTTAACACGTGGGAAATCTACTGATGAAGTTATTGATGGTTCTATATATTTAAACAATGATAATGATGAGGTAAGCTTTAAAGGGAATATTCTTTTAGAAAAAGCTCCCGTAACTGTAACCTATGGTGATAATGACGAAGTGACTTTGGTTGGAAACTCTATTACGATTAAAACGATGGAGTTAAAAGAAGATAGCCATATTATTATGAGAGATAAAAATGGTAAAATTTTTGTGGATCAAGTGCTAAGAAGATAAATTATTTATCTTCTTTATGGTTAAACTAAAACTTTCGCCAATTTCTGATACTCTTCACACTCGTTTATAAGATCTTCATGCTGTCCTCGGCAGACTATTTGACCCTCTTTAAATACCAAGATAGCATCTGAGTTCTCTATGGTACTTAAACGGTGAGCTACGGTAATGGTTATCATCTCCGACTTTAATGCTTCGAGAGCTTTTTGAATGAGGGCTTCACTTTTGTTGTCCAGTGCAGAGGTGGCTTCGTCGAGTATGAGTATGTCAGGCTCTTTATAAATGGCTCGTGCTAGAGCAATACGTTGTCTCTGTCCACCTGAGAGGTTGTTTCCCTTTTCTGTTAGCATGGTATTTATACCATTATCCAACTCTTCTATAAACTCTAAAGCCTGTGCTTTTGCTAAGGCTTTTTTTACTCTCTCTTCTGAAAATGCTTCTCCATAAGCTACATTTTGTGCGATGGTATCGTTAAATATATAGATACGTTGTGTGACATAAGCTACTTTTTTATGTAATGATTCTAACGTTATATCTTTTAAATTGTATTTGTCGTTAACAATAATCTCACCCTCACTTGGATCGTAAAAACGTACCAAGAGATTGACCAGAGAAGATTTACCAGCACCAGAGTCACCCACAAGAGCAATGCTTTCACCACGATCAGCACCTGCAGATATATGGTTTAATGCAACCTTATCACCATATTTTAATGAGGTGTTCATGATAGAGATATGTTTTATTTGTTCGCTAAGTTCAACCTTTCCAGATTTAATCTTAGGTTCGTGATTGAGAAGTTCAAACATACGTTCATTTGCAACGATGGCATCTTGTGCTTGGTTATATAGTGAAGAGATACGTTTAATAGGGGTATAAAGCATAAAAAGAGCTGTGGCAAAGGCAAAGAATGCACCAACAGTCATTCGCCCTTCAATGACCTCTGAACCACCTATATAGATGACCACACCAATAGCTACGGAACCGAGTACCTCCATAATAGGAGAGGTTAGGGCATTGACTTTAACTTGTTTGAGTAGATATTTAAAAACATTTTGGTTCTCTTTGGAAAATTTTTGTTCCTCTAGTTTTTGCGTTGAATTTGCTTTTATAACTTCTATATTTGAAAAAATCTCTCCTAAACGTGAAGTCATATCTGAAGTACTCTCTTGCGAGAGTTTGGAGTACTTTTTCATTTTCTTAGCCAAGAGACTTAAGGGGTAGAGTGCCAAAGGCATAATAATCAAAAAGTAAAAAGCAAGTTTTGGACTCTCGTAGATAACATAACCCGTCAATGCTACAATGGTCAGAGACTCACGAATAAGATTGGGAATCATGTTGGTAACAACAGTTTGAATACGGGTAATGTCATTGGTGACACGAGAGAGTATTTCACCTGTATGCATTTTTTGAAAAAATGCCATATCTTGATAGGTGAGGTGGCTTACTAGCTCATTACGCAGTTTACGAACCACATCGAGTCCTATAAAAGACATGTAGTAGGTTTGTATGTATTGACCCACACCTTTGAGTGTAAAAACAGCAATAAGTAAAAAAGGAATAACACCGAGCATGGTGGCATCTTTGGCTACAAAAACATCATCGAGTACAGGTTTTATAATCTGTGCAGTACCAGCAGTACCAATAGCAACAGCCAACATTCCAAGAACAGCAAAGATAAATTGCCGTTTATAACCCATAAGGTAGGGGAGGTATTGTTTAAATAGTTTTTTCATTATTTTTAAATTTCCTTGATTTTTGGAAGAGGCATTATATCATTTTTTATGTAATCTAAAAGTGATAGAAAAAAGTTTAGGGAAAGATAGAATGAGGGGTGTATATGAATACACCCCTTTTAAGAAATAAAGATAATAGTACTACTCTAAGTCAAAGGCAACTTCATTTGCCCAATCGGTTAAGATTTTTTTATCTTCATCTGTAAGTACTGCTTCTTTATGAACAAGTAGGTAACTTGGAAGAGGCATTTTACTCTTAATAGCTTTTGGAATCTTTTGAAGATACTTAAGCTTTTTCTCATCGTCATACTTTTCCCATGTTGAGAAGTTCATATGTTCACGACCCTCTTTTACGTGCATTTTTGTAAAGATAGAAACAGGTGCAATATTGCTGTACCATGGAAATGTAGTATGGTTAGAGTGACAATCCATACAAGCACGTTTTAAAATGGCTTGAACATTTTCTGGAGTTTTTAATTCCTCTTCAGCCTTGGTAGGCACATCAGCAGGGACATTCATTGGAATAAATTGAATTCCAATGAAAATTAGTAGGGTTATTAGTAATAATTTTTTCATGTTATGATTATATATAATTTATTCTTAATTTAAAATTTAGCTAAACCTTTGTCCTTTATAACTTTTCCCATAGTGTACCATTGGCTGTGTCCATTATAGCTATTCCCATGGCTGTTATCTCATCACGTACTGCGTCAGATTTGGCATAGTCTTTCTCTTTTTTGGCAATATTACGAGCTTCAATGAGTGCTTCTATTTTATTTTTTGTCTCTTCGTCTATTCCTATTTGAAAGTAAGAGAATGGCTCTTTGCCTCCAAAGCCTAAAAGTTCATCAATAAACTCTATGTTGGCTAAGGTCTCTTTTTTCAGCCCTTTATCTTTTGGGTTTGCATCAAACTTATCATTTGCTTCGCTTATCATCTCTTCGATAATGGCTAAAGCTTTAGAGATATTTAGGTCATCACTCATCGCTTCCATGATGGCTTTATGAAACTTAATATTGGGCTTAGAGGCTGTGGTTGGTGTGACTCTTTTTTTAAGTCTATAGAGCTTATCTAAACGTTTTTTAGAGTTGAGCAAGTCTTCTTCATTGAAGTTAAAGTCGTTTCTATAGTGAACTGATATGAGATAGTTTCTTAGTATCTCTCCGTCATAAATTTTAAGGGCATCTTTTACAAAAAAGCTATTGCCTAAAGATTTACTCATCTTCTCACCGTTAATATTTACAAAACCATTGTGCATCCAGTATTTTGCCAGTTCATGACCTGTGGCACAACGACTCTGTGCTGCTTCGTTTTCATGGTGAGGGAAGAGCAGGTCAGCTCCTCCACCGTGAATGTCTATGCTATATTCACTGTTACCTGTAAAGTGTTTCTCTATCATCGCTGAACACTCTATGTGCCATCCTGGGCGACCCTTGCTAAACTTGGTTTCAAAACAGATATCTTCTTCTCCATGACACGCTTTCCAAAGAGCAAAATCTTTTGGGTTTCTTTTCTCAGTGTTATGTTCTACACGGCTTTGACTGTCTTCGTCATCTGCTACTTGGTGAGAAATACTTCCATAGTTGGCATCTTTCGAGGTGTCAAAGTAAACGTCACCAGAGCTTACTACATAGGCAATATCTTTGTTTATTAGACCTTGAATCATAGACTCCATTGCTTCGAGTGACTCGGTAGCTTTTGGTTCTATGTCGGCATCAGTTACACCTAAGGCTCTCATATCTTTTTGATAAGCGTCAATATAATGAGTAGTTAACTCCTCTAAACTTTTACCTGTCTCTTGAACTTTTTTGATGATTTTGTCATCTATGTCTGTAAAGTTTTTACCCATAGTAACTTCATAACGAAGGGCTTTTAGAGTACGAGCCAAAAGGTCAAAACTAAGAGATGAACGGGCATGACCCAAGTGTGCGTCATCATAAACTGTAGGTCCACAAACATAGATGGAAGCTTTACGGGGAACAATGGGTTCAAAGGGAAGTTTTTGTTTTTTAACGCTGTCGTAGATATACATAGATATGACCTTATATTTTGTTGTTGGGATTATAGCAAATTTTCTTAATATTAGAATTTTATGCTACATTAACGAAAAATAATCGGATAAACATGAAGAAAATCATTATATTTAAGTTAGTTATTCTAAGTCTATTTATGGGGTGTGCAAGTAAAAGTTTTGTAACGAGTAATATAGAAGTATACAATGCATATGGAAATGAACATCAACTTTTTGTTCATGGTAGAACGTTAATAAAAGATAAAGAGAACAATGTTTCTAAAGAGGATAGTGGTTACACCAACATCTGGAATGCTATAGATTTTTTTCATAGTGATGAGATAAAAAATAAAAAAGTATTTTTAACCATAGATAAAAAAAGATACGAGACAAAAGGCGATGATGAGGGCTACTTTGACTTTAATATCACAACACCAAAAAGACTTAGTATGGGTTATAAAAATATAGATTTACAGATAGAAGAAAATCCAAATATCTACCATGTAAAGGCAACGATAATTGCATCACAAAAAATGCTAGGGATTATCTCAGATATTGACGATACTGTAGTTGTCTCAGATGTAACAAACAAAACAGAACTTCTACTTAATACTTTTTGGAAAAATTACAAACAGAGAGAGGTTATCTCTTCTATG
>Ga0256828_1000704_pt1 | contig 21901 bp, 17 predicted proteins | sample CV88metaG_FD_185993 | JGI IMG/M metagenome (GOLD analysis project Ga0256828, IMG submission 185993) | Hydrothermal vent microbial communities from East Pacific Rise, Pacific Ocean - CV88 | ecosystem: Environmental > Aquatic > Marine > Hydrothermal vents | place: Pacific Ocean: East Pacific Rise...
CAAGAGAGCGTATAGATGCTATCCTAGATGAATGCGAGTCGTTTGAAAATCTATTTTCAGAATTAGAAGATGAGAAAGCATCTAGATACTACGACAATGTAACTGAAGATGTTATGGGTAATTCTGTAATAGACTATATTACAATTGAACTCTTGGATATCGCCCAGTCTTTCAAAGTAATCAACGCCGAAGTAGTTATTATTAACGAAATCGGTGGTCTTAATGAAGACAATGCTAAATTGTTTTCTGACTACTTCAAATTTTTAGAGCCAGACTCTGAGGATAGAAAACAGTTTATGCCAGTATTGAAAACAGAATGGGTTGAACTGTATAAAACAAAACCAACAGACGCAGTTCGACAATATGTGTTAGCAATGAAAGCAGAGGGTGAAAGATTAGCTAAGGAACAAGCTAATAAAGAAACTGAAGCTAAAAAAGATGATGTTAAAACTGAAGAGGTAGTTGTTGAGGCAGAAGCTGAAGTTGCTGCTGATACGGCTACTTTAGTTGAAGAGCTTAACATAGTAGTTAAAGAAGAAGTGGAGAAAATTCAGAAAGAATCTGAGTCTTCAACATCTTCAAGTTCTTCTTCTTCTAGTTCTAATTGGTCAGGACTAGAGATCGCTGCTGGTATCATCGGTTTAGGTCTTATTGGATTTGGTGCATATAAAGTATATGACCACTTTTCTGATAACGATGATGTTATAATCATTGATACAGACTCTCTAGACATGGGTGACAATATAGTAGAGATCGATTATAACGACCTGTAAAAAGTTAACTACACTAGCAACCCAAAGCTAGTGTAGTTAACGTAAGGACTCCGATAGGAGATGCTGTGGTCCCAATTACCACAACCGCAAACACATTATTCTTTTTTGTCTCAGCATAGACAGAATAATGTATTTACTCATATAAAAGGAAAAAAAATATGAATGAAAATAAACAACCTAGATTTGTAACACTTAAGGCTCTTTATATAACAACTATGATAGCAACTATATTTGCTGGTATTGCTGGATACTATATCTATCTGCAATATAATGGTTTATTATATAAAGAAAGAGTAGTAGTTAAAGAGAAGATAGTTACTAAGACAAAGATTATCAAGCAAACAACAAATACCGACGGTATGATAGTTTGTGTATCTATGGGTGATATTAAGAATGATTTAAAAAAGAACTATTCTTTTCTATCTAGCAAACAAAGAAGACTTGTTATAGATACAATAGATAAATCTTCTAAGAAGTATAATGTTTCTCCTATTATCATTTACGGTCTTATATCTGTAGAATCTAGTTTTAGGTTTTGGATTAAATCCAAAGAAAGAAAAGTTACTGCTTCTACTGGAAAAAAGGTCAGAGACAGAGCTATTGGTTTAGGTTCTATAATGTATTCGATATGGGGAGAGAAACTTAAACAGAATGGTATCCTTGAAACTAAATCTGATCTTTATAATATAGATAATAATATAATGGGTATAGCATATATACTACATGAGTTATCAGAGATGCCTTTAAAGAAAGGAACACATGATAAGATGACTTCTGCTATGCGTAGATACTTTGGTGGTAACTATAAGTCTTATTCTACAAAGATAAAAGATAAAATAGGTACAATCATGTTCAGTAAGTTACTATAGAGGTTATTCCTCTATAGTAACCTCTTTTTTTATTTCTTCTGCTAGATCTATTAACTGCGGAAAATTGAACATGCTTGTACAGTACTCTACACTATTAACTGCTCCACTAAATAAGTTTATATTATCATACATGAAGTCTTCTTTTCTTTTTCCTTTTATGGAAACTATTTCTTTTTTTGTTGTTTGTTTAGAAATATTACAAGCAACACCATCACTAGGATATGAACTAACAGCATCTATATCATATACATGACATCTTATGTTGGTTTGGATATCTCCATCCTCAGCTATACATTTTATACCATTATCTATAAGTCTATAAGCTGGAAGAGTTATAATCCAATTATCTAATCCTAAAACTTTATCATCAACTATCTTACTAGGTTTGGTACCAAGAACTCTTTTATTCTGTAAGTAGAAGAAATGTAAACCATCAACTATCTTTTTAGGACCACTATTAAATATGTCAAAATCAGATATACCAGCAAGAATAGGTAATGACGTAGTTAAATCTTTTGTTTTATTTTCAAGTTCCAACATAGATAGAATATCATATTGGTTGTATATAATATATTCTAGTGGTTTGTTTTTAACCATGTATTTATGCCAGTCAGCACCTTTATATTTACTATCATCATCGAACTTTAATTTAGTGTTTATTTTATTATGTCTTAAAACATTATCTAGTCCATAACCACCAGGTACCGCTGCTTGACCAACTCTAACATAGCTATATGCACACATGGCGTCTATAAAGATAAAACTGGATGTACAATAAGCATAGTGCCATTGTTGTTCTGGATTAATTGCCATAACTCTACCAGATTCAGTTACCCTTTGCTTCTGTCCCTCTTTGTATCTAAAGTATTTAAATTCATCTGGTAAAGATGGATCAGAAAATACATCCTCATGTTTAACCCCATATTTATCAAGTACCCTCATCATTACAGGTAAATCGTAATTGATGTTCCATATAGCCAAGAAGTCTGGTTGCCATTCATGTACTTTCTTAAATATATTCATAACCAATTCTAATTCATTATCAAATATATCATATTCTCTTGTAACACAACCATTTATAATATCTGTATCTGGCATCCATTTATCATAAAGATCTTTTAATTTAGTATCTATATCTTTTATACCATCTACTAATGATTTATTTATAACAGTATAAAGTTTATCATACATAGCTATAGATATAATAGATATTACTCCAGTATCGATATCATTTTCAATATCAAGTGCACACACTGTACTCTCAGTATTACAGTCAGGGTATTTCTCTTGGTAAATTTTCTTAATTATAGATGATGATTTTATATCTACACCATATAAAAATTGATTATCTACAACATCTCTCATACTGTTTTTAAAATAACCGTTCTTACCTATTCTAACAGCTATATTATTTGCAAGTCTAGATTGTGTAGAATAGTATGTATTAACTCTGCTTTCTAATTCAAATTCTTTCTTTTGTTTATGATTTTGGAAATGAGGTTTAGTTACATAAAATGGTCTTTTAAAATTTTTTATAGTTTGTAAATTTATTTTAGTTGTTTTGTCGTCATAGTGTAAAACTTCTTTTATAAAATGCGTATCGTCTCTTAAACCTTTTACCTCTGGTAAATGTATTACGAATTTACATTCTCTTCCTATTAATTTTGACATAATATTTCCTTTATGGATTTTTTCAATTAAGTATTTGGATTACAAAAAATAAAAAAAGTAACAATCTTATAACTATTTAATGATTATTAAAAGATAAAGAAGGAATAAAAAATGTCTAAATTATTTAGCGATGAAATAAAAAATATCGGACTTAGCATGGAAGAAAAGTTTGATATGGATAACCTTGAAGAATCTATAGAAGAACTTAAAGTTGATTTAAGTACTAAGATCTCAGTGGTTACAGATGCAATTGTTACTGTAGAATCTATGCAAGAAAGATTAGCGTTAGATAAAATGGCGTTAGAACATAATGCGGTTACAAAAGAGTATTTAGTTCTTATAGGCAATACTATGTCTTTAGAAAGTGCTAGTCTTGGTTTACAGGTTGATATGCCCAAGGTTAATGAAGAAGATCTAAATAAAAGTTTGGAAGAGATGATTATTGCTACAGAGGGTGCTATAAGTAGTACATGGGAAGCTATTAAATCTTTCTTTAAAGCTATATGGAATGGTCTTAAGAAATTGGGTAATGCTGTTAGTAAGTTCTTTGGATTTAAAGAGAAAGAAATAGCTAGTAGACTTAAAATGATTTCTGAATTAGAGGATTTAGATCCATTCGAATTAGATGCTGAAAAGTTAGTTAAAGATTTTAAAAAAGATTTCTTTACGTTTTTCACATCAGGTTTCGATTTAGCATCTGAAAAAGATATTGAGCGTTTAGCAGATACTGTTATGAATAATGATTATCTATTAACAAATAAAGAGATTCTTATAAAAGGTGTTAAAGATGGAGGTCCTGGTAAGGTAAGTACTGAAGCAGGGTTTAAAATTGAGACAGACTTTAATAAGTTCTTTGGTATGTATGGTAATGGTAAGGAAGCTATTGTTAGTAAGGTAGGAGATGCTGAAGTTAAATGTAACGTGGTTACTGGTGTTGGTCCAGCAAACGTTTATATTTGTACTTTATATTCTTATAATGGAAATAAAGAGTTCTTTAAATCTAAAACTACTAAACTAGTACCTCCAACTAACATAGATAATAAGTTTCAAAATGCTAAATTTAGTAGACTTACTAAGGGTCTATTGAGTAAAATAGAAAATTCTAGATTGGATATAATTAAAAAAGGCGATAAGATGAGCGATAGTCTTAAAAACTTTGAAAAAGATATTCCAGTTTATATTAAAGAAGCTCTTGAAAAAGGTAAGATCGAAGGTAAAGATGCTGATGCTTTATTGAAGTCATCTATTACTACTGCTATGGATGTTGTTAAATCATCTTTACAAGGTGTTACAGAGGCACAGAAAGCACTTGATAAATTGAATCTAAGATACTTAGCTATTTATAAAAAGAGAATCAAAAAGTAAATATATAAGACATAGTTGATTCTATGTCTTATATAGTCTATTTTATTGATAAATTAAAAAAGGACAGTTATGGGTAAAATATTTAATAACGTCTCTAACGAGATGATAAATGTGCAACTTCATGATCCGATAACAGTAGAACTAGAACAGTATTTTAACATCCTAATAAAGATGTCCGATAAATATAGTAGTAAACTTGTTACTGGTATAAGTTTCTTTAGAAACAAAGAAACTAGAAAGATCATAGATGCTATAGATAAATCTATAAGTAAACGTTTTGGTATACAATTCAAACATGTTAATGCTACTGGTATTGGTTACGCTGTTATGCCTATACCTCCAATAAATTATAATGTTATAGGCGGAGATATTCGTACAAGATTTAAAAAATATAAAGATGTTTTAGGTAAATCTAAATGTAATCCAGAATTTGAATATTGTAACAATGAATTTACTAAGAAAGATGTTAGTTCAGATATAAAAGATGCATGGAAAGATGAAAAGTCTATAATATATAAAAACTACATTGGTTACTTAGAGTTAGAGAAAACATTAAATTCTAAAGGCGTTAAGATAAATCTGGATAAAGCAACTGTTAAGGGACTACCATCTAATTATGAAGTATTCCTTTTAGTAGATATATTCTCGTTAATAAATACATATAATTTAACAGCTAAAGAGATGGTTGCTACGTTACTTCATGAGGTAGGACATGCATTTACTCATCTTGAATACTCATATCGTACTGTTAAGTCTACAACAGTGATATTGGATACGTTGAGATCAGATTTAACAAATGGTAAGAATATGAAGAAAACACTAATGCTTCTTTATAAGAATGAGTTAGGTGGGGATGAAAAAGATCTTAAAGATTCAAACCTTACTATAGCTAGTATTAGATTCATGGATAAATATATGTCTAATACAATGGTTATGTCTAAAAATGATAAGCATTCTGGTACTGACAGCGAGCAATTAGCTGATCAATTTGCAAATAGATTTGGTGTAGGTAGCGATTTATTAAATGCTTTGGTTAAACTTCATAATGCTAATGGGTTAGACCTTAATTTAAATAATGATATATTGTTAATATCTATTCTTGTTTTATTAAGTGCTATTGCAGTAGTTGTTTTTCTACCAGCTGTCATAACATACATAGTAACTCAAGCTGTAATGACATTGTTATTTGGTGGAGACGATAGTAATGAAATTACGTATGATAAGAATAAAAGAAGGTATTATCGTATAAGAAACGACATGGTTCGTGTTCTTAGAACAAGCGATCTTCCTAAAAAAGATATGAAGAAGGTTATCGAAGAGATCAATTTTATTGATAAGGTAATTAATGACACTCCAGATGATACTGGTTGGTTAGAGAAGTTTGGTAATAAACTTTTACCATGGAATAGACGAGCAAGTAACTTTAAAGAGTTAGAGCAATATTTAGAAGATCTAACTGAGAATAGTTTACATGTATCTTCTAATAAATTAAAAAACATATAAAAGGAAATAAGATGTTAAAAATAACTGATAAAAATGTACAAGAATTATGTAGTGTATTAAATGCTACTGGTGATGAAAAAAGAATGACTGCATATTCTGGTGTTGCTGCTAGTTTTACAAATGATGTTATAAAAAACTTAATTAAAGCAGGAATTACTAAGGTAGATAGTAATACTAAGTTTAAGATTCATGATTTGTTTTATGAACTTAATGAAGTTGCAGTTATAGATAAAAATATGTTTACTTCTATAGTTGCTAAATACATACAATTTAAACTAGATGTTGTTTATAAGCCTTTAATTATAAATGAGTTTAATGACGTTATTGGTGTTAATGATGTATTTGGTAAAGAGTATATTAAAACTATAGACGATAATATAGGGGTGTTTAATAAAGCATTTAATTTATCAAATATAGTATTATCTAAAAAGGATTAAGAAATGAATGAATCTGAAAGAAAGATTTTAATCGGTCTTAAGGACAGCATTGTTTCAAAGGGAGTAGTGTCTAAAAGTGACGTTATGTCTATGGAAGAAGCATGTCCAGGAGTAATTAGTGATGCTTTTAATGTTAATGGGTTTACATCTTTAGCTACATCTACTAATTTTAATTCTTTAGTAGAACACCTAGATACAGTTATTAGTACTGAAAGTAAAGCAGAAACTGAAATAAATATAACGCACTATATAATGGAACTTAAAAGATTACGTTCTAAACTAGTTAGTGTTAGAGATTTATTTAATATTAAAAATGGGTGTGATCTTGATTTAGTATCTGATATTAAGGATAATAACTACATAAGTTTTTATAGAGGTAAAGAGTTGGTTAATCCGTTAACATTGACACCAGATGAATTCTTAGAAAATATTTATAAGTTCAATGATGCTTTGTTAGTTGGTAAAAAGCAAGATGTAGCTGAGGCTATAAATAGAATTGCCTACTTATTGTCTGAAAATAACGATAATAAACCTTTATCAGTATTTAGTTTATTAACTAATCTTGTTAATAATGATATGTCTTTATTTCATTATGAAAATGCAATGGAGCCTTATCTAATAAGTGATGTTGTTGATAAGCTTATTGTTTCAAATTTAGGTTTTTATAAAATAGGTAAGCTAATAGAACAAATAGATGCAGAAATAAATCATAGTATATTTGATTTTAGATTTGATCTTAATGAGAACCATACAGAGTATAACTATACTTACGATCATAAACATAGACACTTGGTTAATATGTTGTCTCTATTTGATGATAATGATAGTTTAAATTTATTTAAATTGCTTAGAATGTATTTTACAAAATAGTATATAGTATACCCATATGGGTATACTATATACTTAAACTGTATAAATTCTTAAATCTATATCGTATTCGATATTTATTTCTTTTTTAACATCGTACATTATTTTCTTTTTGATAGTTAATCTAGATGTATTGTTCTCTATGTTAAACATCTCAAAATCATGTCCTCCGTCAAGATTTGTTAATTTAACACCTTTTAGACTAGTTCCAAATGATTTCTTAATGTCTTCTTTAATATCATTAATATTTACAACACCATTGTCAAGATGACCATGTATTATTATACCAACAATACTTTTAAGATAACTTAGTTTATCATTGTTTATAGGACTATTTTCAGAAACATATAACGTTACAACAGGAGATACAAACTGATTAGTAACATACTTTTTAGCACCTACTGTTAATACTGCATTACTGTTTGATCTAGAGGGACTATAAAATACAGTAGTGTTATCTAACATTTTTTCATTAAGATCATTCATGTATTTATCTATATATAGTCTAAGTAAGTCATTGATCGTTTCTTTATAATCAGAATATAATACAGATGTATCTAATCTGTATTCATGTTCCAACATAAGTATATCGATATATCTAACTATACCAGATACGCCATCTATAACTGGATTACCTTTATCGTCTAATACAGGGTCTCCCTTTCTATGTATATAAAGTTCATTACCTTCAGAATCCTTTACTATATCACCTTTTTCATGTATTAGTTTGTATTCCAATTTATCACAAACTCCATCGCCGTCGGTATCTACAGCATCGAAGAAACTTCCATCTTCAATATCCATATCATAGATATCTTCAGTATAACGCATAGGTATATCAGTGTCATATAGTTTATATTTCCTATCCGTATAGTCAGTGTTTACTGAATTCCATAGATACTTCAACTCTTTACCAAATGTTACAGATACAGTTTCTTTAGATAATGCCATTCTATTAACATCAAGGTCATAAACTATTTCATCTGTTACTCCGTATTTAGTTCTATTAACTGTTTCAGAATTTGTATACAGTATTACTTCAAGATCAGTTTCTAGGTCTATGTTAGCTACTATGAGTTCCTTATTACCATTAAGTAACATTAGTTCATTGTCATCATTTACAAAAAAGTTAGTATCTATTTCAAATTTAAGATAGCCAGTTACTCTTTCCATAGTAGCATAAAAATATACTCTATCTTCTGTATTAGACATTTTTATACTTAGCTGTGCTTTAACATTGTCTGTTGGAATTTTACTAAATAATTCGTTTCCTAAAACAGTAAAGATTATAGTAAATCCTTTATTGGTACTGTATGTTGTAAACTTATCTATATTAACAGATATGTCGCCATTTATCTTACTTAAAATTCTAAGATTATCTAACTTTGGAACATCGAAATCAAAAACTCTTGATGTAGTTATACCATCTATAATACTAGTTATGTAATAAAAAGGTGTATAGAAGTATTTATTATTAAGTAGTTCAAGTACTAACGGTTCATTGTTAAGATTCTTTAAGTATTCATACTTTGCATTGCTAAGCATTCTAACTTTATTATTTTCATTTATAAACGTTGCACCAGATCTAATGACCGCTGTAGTTGAATCAACTATATTAACGTAGTCGTTCATTAAGTAATCGCTTAAAACAAATTCAGTTTTATTAATGAAAACATCCATCTTGGATTTTATTTTCTTATTAATAGGTTCAGGAATATTCTTTGTGGCGATGAAGTATCTATCAGTTATTACATCAAGAACTTTATCTATATAAAAACCATTATAAGATGCATACTCTTTTAGTTCATTGGAAGTTATTGGAGCTTCATTTTTGCCAGTAGTATTATTTATAATAATACTTCTAAGTTCTTCCATTGTTCTTTGGTTCCTACCTCCATCAACAACATGGTTGCTACTAGTTAGAGTTACTATATTAGGCGTTACAGCCGTATAGTTATTCTTAGCAGTATTGCCAAGTAATAAACTAAAATCATCCATAGGAAATTTGTTTATGTTTAATGTAAGTTCTCCTTTACTACTGTAAACAACTATTCTTATAAGTCCAGATATTGTATTATTTAAAAGATAAAGTTCTGGTACAGTGTATAGTACATGATTATCCATTACCTTAACATGTACAGTAGGCTTCTCTGGATCAAATACTATATCGCTATGAGTAGTGTTTATTTTCATCCATTCATTTCCAGTATTAGGATTTTTTATATATACTATAGAATAATGATATTGATCAGCAAATTCTACTTCCTTCTGAAAACCCATACCTTTAATTATATTGTCCTCTACAGTAAAACGTTCTAATTGTTTTATAATAGTTTCAAATACAATCCACTCATTATCATTGTTGTCCTTGATAATATCATTTCTAAGAACACCTAAATCTCTTATAGATAAATCATCATCAGATATCATTTGTTCGATATATGCCTTTTTACTAGATTTATAGTAAGTTATTTTTATATCGTTAAGCGTAGTAAATTTTGTATTACTTACGGTTATAGTACTGTATTCAGGTATAGACATAATGTATTTATCTTCTTCCTCGTATCCGTTATCTATAAGATCATTTAGGTTAACAGTAAATAGCATTGTTGCTTCTGCTGGTATAGCAAATACATTAACCATTTCTATATCTGATAAATGATGATAAAGGTCAGCTGGTCTAATGGCTAAACTACTATAATTTTTTCTTAGGTTACTTATTGATTCTTGTAATGCTGAATTAGTTAAATCTATATTAGCTTCCATTAGCATTAGGAATGGATTTGTTGGATCTGTAAAGGTAATGTTACCATCACTATTCTCTTCTATACTGTTAAGTATCTTAGACTGTATCAGTGTAGGGTTATACTTAATCTTATTTAGGTCTATTTCAAAACTCATTGTTAATTCCTTTTATTTTAATATTTGCATATCTATGTTTTTATTGGCATATTCTATGTCTTCTTTATCTGCCCACCATTCGAATTCAAACGACATTGGATTTATTCTAGGATAACCTCTGTTATTTAGTCTAACCAATAATTTATCTGGTATCTTTTCTAACCCATATTTACTACCAACAGATTCTAATATAGTCTCAGCATTTTCTGGGTCAATGTGAAATATTCCAGCAGTTATCATGTTTTGAATTTCGTTATTTAATTGTCTCATATCTGGATTGAAAATACCAACAGTAGCATTGAACTCTTTTACTAAGATGTCATCATTATACATAGCACCTAAAGATTTAAATCTTATGGTAACGTCTTTTGTTTGGTCTGAAAATGGTCTCTCATCACTAGCATCAAAGAATTTACCAGTAGGTATGTTTATTGGATAGCTTGCACCAGTTGCAGCAATTTTTTTAACATACTTTTTATTTTCCGTTAATACAATCCTATAAATTCTTGTATTATAATCAATTTCATTTTCAGTAATGAAATCCATATATGGCATGAGAACGCCTTCAAAAACATTAGACATATAATGTAACCATGTATCGAATAGTAAACTTAAAGGCTCCTCTCTCATATTGTTAAATGTAACATCTAAATCAAATGCTTCGTAAATATCAACAGTACCGTCAACCATAGCATGCTGTTCTTTTCTAACGCCAGCTTTAGATATGTGACTAGAATTAACAACGTCTGGCCAACCAGATATACTTTTTAACGTATTAGTTAGAACAGGTATGAAAGCACTCTTAGGATTTAATAGCGGGGTTGTTATTGTTTCTACTCCGTTACCTAAGTTTATCCTTGGATCTAACATACATCTTACATATCTATGTATGGATCTTTCTCTAGTTGTTAGTAGGGAATAAAAGTGCCTGTAATTCTCAAGATTTTTTGTAGACATATTAAGTTGCGGTCTGGTAAAGAACGTGTAGCCTTGATCATCTTTATTTTCTGGTAATATACCTTTTACTTTTCTATGGTTAATGCCATACAGTGCATTTCCTATAGCTTTATCAATACTACCCATAGGCTGAGTGTTTTCCATAAAACTATCTAAACTATTTATAACGTTACTATCGCCTAATTTGTCTTGGTCAAATTCGTCTTTGTCAACTACTATAGCCATTATTTTATCCTTTATATATTATATTTATTAATCATGAAAATGGATTCTCTAATAATTGTAACATTAAATTGATTGATATAAAGATTTTTTTATCTTTTAATACGTAAAAAATTGAAAAAAGGATTAAACATGTTAGGAACATACATGTCTCTTAAGCAGACACTATTAAGTTTTAATAAGGTGCTAGACAAAGTAGAACAGGCTGGTAGCGGCGATATAGATATAAGTAGAAATGAGGCAATGCTTTATAGTACTAAAGGTTCTATGATTAAATTACTTTCTACATTTATTATAGAGCCAACAATTGTAATTTCAAGAGATCTTAGAGAAGAAGAAGTTACAGAAAAACTAGCAGAGATAAATTTAGATATATTTGCAAGTTTCTATATTCAAGCATTTAATGTAATGACAAATGTGTATGGCATGGACCAGCATACAGCATTTGACGTATTGTCTAGTAAAGGTGGTTTACCTATTAGAGCTAATGGTAGTAAAAGTGCTTTTGAAGAAATGGATATGATTTCTTTCGAAGATAATGATTTTTTACCTGTTAGTTTAGAAGGAAGACAAAATAGAAGAAGACCAGTTAATACTAATGCTAATACTAGTAAACATCAACAAGCACGAAACTTTATGAACAAGGTAAACAGTAGACTTAGTAAATTAGAAAAAACTCCTAGAGAATCTAAAGAGATTAAGATAACTAACCCATCTGCTAGATTAAATGAGGGTAAAGGCGTTATCGTTCCAACACTTATGCAGAAATCTATAGATATAACGTTTACAGTTAAATCTAAAAATGTTAAAACTGGTAAAGAATTTACTAACGATATAGTTGTTCCAGTTCTTATTAAGGCTACAGTTATCTATAGCGACTTCTCTAATATTGAAACTATGGTTGATACAAATGGTAGAGATAAGAAATTTGGTTCTAGATTAGATGAGTATCGTGCAGGTATGATTTCTTTAGGAGATTTAATCTTTGCTGATGATCTTATTAAAGAATATAAAAATAATAAGTTTAAAGATAAAGATGACCTTATAGGTTATATGGAATCTAGAGCTACGACTGCTAACAAAAAGCTTCTTACTAAAGGTGCTATTGGTTTCGGTAAGTATTATAGTATATTAATCATTAACAAGAGACAGCTTGCTATTCTTGAAAATAAACTAGGTGGTAAAATTGATAAACCTAGATATAAAGAGATGTTAGCAGAACAAACTAAATCATTATTGATAAATGTAGTAGATACTGACTGGGAACGTGTTACAGTTTATACTAAAGATTTAAGAGGTACGTCTGATCTTTCTTTTAAAGTTATTAAGAAAAGAAAAGGTGATGGTAATTCTAATGAACTGGCAGAAGTATTTAAAGCTATTAGTAGCAACAAACCACCAGTATTTTAAAACATAGGAGAAAAAACTAAATGAGAAAAATGTTTAATGATGAAAGCATCGAGGTAACAACGTTAAGTAATGAGGATATGTTAGTATCTTCTTTAGATCAAATATCGTTAGAAGCTGAACTAAGAGAAACTTATTCTATTATTTCGGATTCTAAAGATACAGTAATGATTCTTAGTCAAGCATTGGAACATGCTACTTTAGCATTAGAATCAGGTAATGCAAATGAGAGAGATTTAGCAAATTTACATTTAGCAATAAATACAGCACTTAACTCGGTTGGTTTAGAATGTAAAGATAATTTGTCTAATGAGGATTTCAAAAATGTTGATGAGGCACTTAAAGTAAGTATTGAAGAAGGTAAGAATATTCTTACAACTATTATAAATGGTATTTCTAAAACATTTGCTAGATACAATAATATCATACTTAAATATGTAGGTAAATTTGATACTCTTCTATCATCTCTTGGTACAAACTTAGTTAAGAGAAAGAACGAATTGGAAGCACTTACTAAAAGTGGTAAAAAGATAGAAGACGCTACTATTGCTGATGATACATTCTGGGGATGGAACGGTATGGCAATGCTTGGTGCTGTTGGAATGGGTAAAATGAAAGATCCTGTTGATGGTATAAACCAAATGATCAATGCATACGGTAAACCTACATTCGTTAAAGATATGTGTGATTCTATTATAAGCATGGTTAGAGATGATGGTAAGCTTAAGCCTATATATTCTGGAACAGAAGCAATGAGAGCAGTTGAAAGAAATCTTGGTAAAAAGATAAAGAACTTTTTCTGTAAGAGTACTAAAGATGATAGAATGGTTATAGGTGCAACATACAATAATGTTTTTATTTTAGAAAGATGTAAACCATTACATTTGACCGCATCTATTTTCCCTTGGAATTATAGTATTGTAGCATCGTCTTTACCTCCATTTGATGCTTATGGTACGCCAAAGACATTTGATACTCCTAAGTATTCAGATTTACTTAAGCTAATAGACGCTGGTATTAAAGTAACCCAAAACCAAAAGAAGGTAGTTAATGATATTCATGATATGCTGAAGATTGGTTCTGAAACTATCAAGAAGATAGACGATAATACAGGTTGGGAGAATGGTAATATCTATGGAGCAATGCCAGAGATTTTATTGGTTCTTAGTAAAACATATGCTGAGATACCTAATATGGTAGATGGTTTAGCATCTATTTATATTAAAGAACTTAAAAAAAGTTAGGAGAATATAAAAAATGAATGAAGCACTTAGAGAATTAATTCTAGGTCTTAATCATACTGTTAAGCAAAGTGACGTACATGAGCAATTCAATAATACGTTACTTGCTATAAACAATGAGGTTATGCCTGGTCTTAAGTCTATGAACGATCTAATAAAACTTGATAATATCAAGATAGCTGATCTTCCAGAGTTCGGAATGTTTAATAAAGCATCTGAAATAAAAGCAAAAGATTTAAAAGGTTTAGTTGCAGGTATTACTAAGATACTTACAATTATGGAGAAAGAATCTAATGATGTAACAGGTCTTATCGAAAAAGAGTTACCAGAGTTAATTAGTAGAGATATTATTACGGTTAAACAAGCTACTATATTAAATATAGTTAATAACTATAATAGTGTTGCACTTTATACTTTAGATCTTTTAATGTATTTAGTTACTCTTTCAGATGTGAAGATTAATCATGTTAGTAACGATATGGTTAAACCAAAGGTACAAGAGATCAGAGTTAATATGGTTAAATATGCTAATATACTTAAGTTCTTTGCTAATACTAAAAACATATCTAAAACTGTTAGTAAGCTGTCTAACGATAGAGTTATAGCTGATGGTAAGGATAATGGTACATTATCTGTTATTAATCCAAGTGGTCTAACTATGAAGATTTCTGGATTTATCGGTAATCCAATTTACCATGTTAAGATGTGGCTGGTTGATAGACAGATGAATAGATATGAAGTTCTTAAAGAAAAGAAACGTCTATTAGAATTGAAAATCATGGATCTAAAATCTAGATCAGCTGGTGAAAACAATGCTAAACTCGAAAAGAGTATTCAGTACTATGAAGACAAGTTAAGTAATGTTGAGTATAAGATGCGTAAGGTGGAAGAGAATTAACTTTTTATAATTCTCTTTTATTATGATGTAATATATATTTATTTTTTATATTACTGAACGTATCTAATGCATTGGGTATACACGTTGGGATAAAAATCCTATTACTGTTTATATTATGAACAGAACAAAAATTAAAACACATAAGGAATTGTTATGCAAAATAAATTATTCGGAGCTATTAGCTTAGAAGAAGCGGCAATCGCTGCAAATGAACCTTTAACAGTAGAAACTGTTATTGCAATGGAAGAAAACGCTGAAGAAGTTGCTGTAGAAGCAGAAGGTATTGCACAAGATATCCAAATGATGGATGCTGCTTTAGAAGTTGCTGGAAACATTCAAACACAAGTTGCTGTAGAAGAAGCTGTTCTTGCTTCAGGTAATGTTACTGCTGGTATTGCACAATTAGCTGCTGCTAACTTACAAGCAAATGCTGTTATGCTTGGTATGGATCCAGAACAAGTTAAAATCTCTTCTGAATCAATTGAGCAATCTCCACAAACTGCTCTTAAAGTATCTGTAGAAGATGCAAAAGAAACTTTTAAAAAGATTATTGATAAAATTAAACAGTTTTTCTCTAAAGTATGGTCAAGTATCAAAAAACTTGGTGGAAAAATTATGCTTATGGTTACTGACTATGAGAAAAAATTCAAAAAACTTGGTGAAAAACTAGATGGTCTTAGCACTGATAAAAAAGAAGGTGTTAAAGATACTTTCTCTGAAAAAGAATCTAAGAAAATCGCTGGTAAATTCTTTAGAGCTATGTCACTTGATGGTGGTGGTTTAGGTAAAATCGTTGATGGTATTCAAGCTGCTGGTAACAGAGATGTTGTTCCTACAGTTAAAGATTATGTTGGTGCTGATAAAGGTGTAGCTGCTGTTGCTAAAACTGCTAAAGCTGCTAAAAGCGAGCTAACTAACTTAAGTAAACATTATGATGGTATCCCATCTTCAATTGCTTCTGATGATACTGCTGCTGTTCCTTCTAGAACTGACGGTACTACTTACAAAGCTGTAACTTTCAAAGCTGAAGAAGTTGCTCTTAGAACAGGTAAAATGGTTAAGATTACTTGTAACTATATGACAGGTGCTGCTAAAAAAGATTTACTTAAAAAATATGGTAAAGATGTAAAAATCCCTGATGCTAGTGCAATTAAAGCTATCATTGAAGCTGGTGAAGCTCTTGGTAAAGATGCTAAAGATTTCGTTAAGAAAGTAGATTCTGTACTTGATGAAACTGATAAAGCTGTTAAAGATCTTAAAATTGATGCACAAGGTTCTGATAAAGATAAAGAAGCTGATGAAAAAACAATTGAGAACACATATAAAACTATGGTTGGTGCTTTAAGTACAAACGTTCTTAAATATGGTTCAGATTCTCTTTTAGGTTATGTTGCTGTAATGAAAAATGCTGCATATCTTGCTGATGTATCTATGTCTAAATACAAATCAAAAAATGATAAATAAGCAATAGCTGCTTAATGCAAACTGAAGAGCATTGGAAATAATCCAATGCTCTTCGTCTTATTTGCCGTTAAAACATTTATATGATGAAAATATATAAAGGTTAATCACATGCTAATTTTAGAGAAAAGAAATATAACGAAGAAAGATATAGAGGATATGAATACCCTTTATTTATCTGGAGAGTGGAAGAAAGATCCTGCACAATATCATCTTAACCTTTTTGCTATATATGAATATAGTTTAAGATATGGTGATGATTTAAAGACTCTTAGAGATCTAGTTAAAAACGAAACTAAGTTTTCAATGTCTAGTATCTGTTATCAGTTTTTTAACGATATAAAAAATCTTATGGAAACAAAAGATAGAATAGACTTTTCTAAGTACGATGGTCTATTAGATAGCGATAGTAGATATGGTTCTAATATTGGTAAGAAAGAACAGATACTTATTCTTAGTAAACGTAACAAGGAAACAGAGTTTGTCATTCTATTAAAGAAATTAGATATAACTGGTATTTTAATGTTATTTAAATTACTTAGAGCAGTTAGATATTAACATAGTATGTTAGATTGTGACATAGTCACATCTAACATATTTATTATTTTATAAAAGGAGAATTGATGATTAAGTTTAGATTACCAATTGATGGTACTGATAGAACAATAACTAGACCAGTATCTATTGGAGTACTTAATGATATTAAAGAGCTATTATTTATAAACGAAGACGTTCGTACTAAATTAGCAAATCAGATAGATAGTTACATAACTAATGAGAATACTGAGCCAATAAATCTAGAAGACAATAGTCCTAGATTAGAGGAAATTAAATTTAGTGTTGAAGAAGAAATAAACGAGGATAATTTTATAACTACGCCATTACAATATACCGATTATAAACCAATCTTGTATGATGATGATGTAGAAGCTTTTATTAGACCTATATACGTTGATACGACATTAACATTTAATATAAGATATAGATCCAGATCTAAGACTAGCGTTAATAATTTCTTAAACGCACTTAAATTAAATATTGCCGATAATGATGGAATGACATTACACGATATAAAATATATGTTTTATGTTAGACCAGAATTAATAGAGTTATTCTTAGATATAAGTATACTTAAGAATAAAGTATTTCCAACTAATAAAAACTTTGAAGATTATTTAATCGAGAAAAGTGATGGCAGATTGACTGTTGTTGGAGGATTAAATGGTAATACTAAAACAATGGATATAGGTGTTAGTGAAACACAATTAATGGTTAATGGATATTTTAAAAGTGATGTGGTGTCTGTTAAAGGAGAATATGGTGACGATAGTGGTATGTATGAAGCACAGCTAACATATTATCTAACATATAATAAACCAGTAGCATTGTATGTATTATATCCACCACTTATATACAACCAACTTATACCAAAGAAGTATTTACTTCTTAGAGACCATAAGACGCCAGTATTGGAAAATGAGAGAACTAAACCAACAACCAATACTAACTTCAGTAATGGTCCATTCTTAAATAATAATCGGCTTGAGCATAGTATGAGTAAAGTTGTTAATTATGAAGAGGGTATGGTTAATATTCCTAATTTTGATTATTTTAGACACCCATTACCACATCCAAATTATATACCTATCTTTTCTGTTTTAGTATCTATAACGTTAGAGGATAAAAGGAATCTATTTAATTTAGGCGAGATACCTGGTTACAAGATAAATGACGTATTCTTAGACTTTATAAAGGAAACAGAATATAGATATATGACAGATGTTTATAATAGTATATTTCTTTTAGAACTTATTGATGATAAAAACATTAGAGAAAATAATTCTTTATATGTGGATGCTGATTTAAACATATCTGCTAGAGAAGATTTAGATATTAAAAGAACATATAGAGTTGTTTTTAGTTTGCTTACAGATATGTTATATGCTAAACCAAATGCTGTTAGTAGAACACTGTCTAATAAGATAGTGTTTAATAAAACTTTAGAAGCGTTAGAAATAGATACGAACGACGTACATATGTTGGATAGGGATTCTAAAATAATGATTTATAATAAACCAACATCTTTAGTTAGATATACAGTTATGAATACTGCATTTATGACAGGAGAAAAATAGAAGGAGATAAAATGGCTATAGTTTCCATGGATAGTTACGAGGAAGAAGATAAAGTAGAACCTTGTATCATTGATAAAATTGGTAGCGTTGTTCAGAATGAAGTTATAGAACTTAAATCTGAAGAAGAATATGTAGAGATAGTTAACACTGATAAACAGCTTGATAATATAATAAATTATATAGATGGTGAAGAGTGGGTAGTTGATTATTATTTACAAGTAATTACTAAGAATGACGAGATAGAAAGATTTGATCCAAATCTTCCAGACACAGCAGTTCAATATACATTGTTAAAACAATTAGTATTATTCGTTGATAGTCCGTTAACACAGGATACTGCTAGTAATTTATCTGGTAGTGCTGTTATCAATGCTGGTGTAGTTCCAAATCAAGGCGATGTATTTGTAGCAACACTTATGGGTAAGCGTAAAGCAATATTAAGGGTTGAAGGAGTAAGTAAGAAAAGTTATAATCTGAACAATGTATATTTAGTAGAATACAAAGTTGATATGTTCATAGATTCTAATAAAGCAGTATTGGATTCTCTTAATGATAAAGTTATAAAAACATTTTATTACGATAGAGAATTTATAAAATCAAATGGTACTCCATTATTATTAGAGGAAAAATACAGAAGAAAAAGACAATTGAATTCAGAGTTAGAAGAGATGAAAGATTATTATCTTAAAAACATGTTTAATTCTGAAAGATCAGTTTTAGCTATTCCTGGTCAAGAGTTTGTTATTGTAGACTTAATGATGCAAGAGTTTATTTTTAAGATAACTAATACAAATGATTCTGATATTATAAGTAGAATAACTAGATTGTCTGTTAATGATGAATATATAAAACAACCTACTGTTTTAGATGCTATCTTAAATAGAGATGTTAATATTTTAGAAACGTGTAATAAAAAGTTTAGTACAGTAAGTACTGGAAGTTTTAGTCATAACCCACATCTTCGTACTATCGTCTATTTGGGCATAGGGTACATAATATATCCTACCGATATAGATATTGATTATAAGGACCCTCAGAGTGCTTTAAATGGCGGTCCTACTTATAGTTTACAATTATGTCCTAATAAATATGGTGATAAGGCTAATGCGAACGATAATCTTATTCCAAATTTTGATGTAGATAATGAGTATTATATTTTTACAGAAGCTTTTTATAATGATGATGCAGAGAACATGTCGTTACTAGAGGGTCTTGTAAGAATGTATTTACTTAATGAAATCATAGATACTCGCTTACTTATAAGTCTTGTAGATGATTATAAATATTGGGATAAAGTAGAGCAGTTTTATTATGTTCCTATATTGATAGTTCTTTTAAGAGATGCAGTAAATAGATCTTTTAGCGTTAATTAAAATATTAATAGGAGGATTAATGATATTCGGCATATATGATAATTGGGCAGATGTTATTTTTCACAAGTTATACGATGCTTATGTTCCCATTATATCTACATATAGCGAGGAAGAGCTTGATATAGTAGGAGTACCATTAAACATTATTGATGATGAGAAACACAACAGCTTTAATGAAAAGGTACTTGTTAAAATTACTATAGTAGATATGATAGAGAAGTTTAATAAAGGTTTTGCTGTATCTGTAGCCAAGCAAGATGATGTAGAACAGATATACGATGTTATACAAAGGCATCTTATTGCGTGGAGAGATCACGGTGTTAAATCCCTTAATCAAGCATCGTTACCAAGAGACGATCTTATTTTAATGGATAAGTTTGCAAATGAGATATTCGATATAAATAAAAGAACTATTGTTAAAAATGATATTAGTAAGCCTAAATCGTTTAGTAATGATTTTAGAAGTCTAATGATGTCTGAAATAGTAGTTAATAAAACAGAACCAGAGATAGAGTATGATGAACTAGAGAGACAAAGTATTGCTCCTAAAAAAATCAGAGAATCTAAATATGACCTAAACAGTCTATTAATGTAAAAGGAAAGAAATGTTAGAACAATTAAAAAATAATAATGTAGCTGTTAACAATCCAGTTGCACTAATGGCATTATTTAATAACGATGCTAGTAGTACAATCGATCTAGTGCTTAACGGTATTTTATCAGATGATGTAAGAAATTACTACGACTTAACTGAGATTAAAAAGCATCAAAGTGTAATGGGAAATGCTAGACTTAAAGATGATGCGGTTAGTGTTATTGGATCTATATTTAAGGATGCAGCAAAAAAATATTTGTTGGATATCGTTAAATTAATAGAAGACAATGATTCTAAAATAGTTAATGATATAAAATCGTTTACTGTAGAATTATCTGGCGATGATACTCTTGATGCTAAGTTAACTAAAATAGAAACTGATCCAGTTCTTAAAGAAAGAGCCAAAGGTAAATTGAAGTCTTTTATAATTAATTTAATAGTTAAAGATAATGTTGATGATGAAATAGATCAAGAGGCAATAGATAAGGCAGTACAAGAGCATTTAAATATGTTGATGGTTGCTAAGAGTGATCCTAAAGCTATCGAGAGTATTTTCAGTATTCCTAATTCTTTTAATCAGGCAATTACTAAAATGTCTGACGTGTTTAAAAAGGATCCAAGTATAGTTGATGTTATCATTGATAATATTGGACAATATTACGATGCAAAAGAGAAAGAGCTTATAGAATCTATTAATAAGATAGAAAGTACTGATATCTATATTGATGTTGATATCGATGATGATATTGGTACAATTAAGTTAATGCGTAAATTACTTAATGATACTGATGGTAATATGGAGATAGCAGTAAGCTTACTTAATGAATATAAAACAATAAATGTTCTAAGTACTGTAAGATCGCTTTATTCTTCTATAGAAGACAGTGATGACATTGTTAATTCTGTTTTAGAATCTGATATTAAACTTAAGTATATAGATGTACTTTTTACTATGTCTTTAAAGATAAAGAATTTAGAGGCAATGCTTATAAACAGAATCATAGATAATCTTAAAATATCTGAAATGGAACACAATAAGATATTTGATGTTTATAGTTTTTATATAAATAAGGTTAGCGTTTAATTAAAAAAGGATACCATGTGGAAATAGAAAAATCTCTTATAGGCGAAGAAGTAGATAGGATTGTAAAAAAGAATGACAATAATACAAATGAAGTAGTTTATGAAATAATACTTCATACTGAAGATGAAGATCTTGTAGTTGA
>Ga0256828_1000705_pt1 | contig 21898 bp, 21 predicted proteins | sample CV88metaG_FD_185993 | JGI IMG/M metagenome (GOLD analysis project Ga0256828, IMG submission 185993) | Hydrothermal vent microbial communities from East Pacific Rise, Pacific Ocean - CV88 | ecosystem: Environmental > Aquatic > Marine > Hydrothermal vents | place: Pacific Ocean: East Pacific Rise...
TGTATTAAATTTAGTAATATTCCAACTGATTATAATATTACTACACCTAATATTGGAGATGATAACAATGACTCTGATGTTAATCCTAATACTATGTCTATAGCTGATATTAACTCTACTAATTGGAGTAGTGATATTAATCTAAGTTTTGATTTGGGATTAACTCTTAATTCTACTATAGAAAATAATAATTCTGAAACATTAGATACAGGATTAGATAATAACTCAGATATAGATTGTAGCTGTAGTAAATATGAAGATTCCATTCCTACAACAAATAGACTAATTTTATTTATTATAATTTTATCAATCTCTACTACTGCGTATAGATTTCTAAAACAAGAAGAAATATAGTTGCAACATAATGTTGCAACTATTCAAAATTTGGATTAGGATTATTCTCACTACCCCCAGCAAAATAGTTTCCATCAAAACTAACTAATGAATAGTTTCTATCACCACCTAAAGATTTTTTAAGACCCTCTACAGATAAAAATCCTAGAGATTCTGCATCCATATTTTTTGCAATCTCTTCTGGTGTATATTTTGTTGAGATAAGCTCGGCTTTTGTAGGTGTATCAATACCATATCTACATGGATATTTTATTTCTGGTGCTGCTATACGCATATGTACCTCTGTAGCACCAGCCTCTTTTAACATCTTTACAATCTGTTTTGATGTTGTTCCTCTAACTAAAGAGTCATCTACTATAGCTATTTTTTTACCTGCTATTAACTCTTTTATTGGAGAGAGTTTTAGTTTTACTTTTAATTCTCTAATCTCTTGAGTTGGTTCAATAAAGGTTCTGCCAACATAATGATTTCTAACTATTGCCATCTCAAAAGGCACTCCAAGTCCCTCTGCAAAACCTCTAGCCGCAGCTACACCTGAGTCTGGAACAGGTAACACTAAATCAATATCAGCAGGAGTCTCTTTTGCTAACTGTCGTCCCATTTCTAATCTAGTACTATATACATTTTTGCCATCAATTATAGAATCTGGTCTAGCAAAATAGATATACTCAAATGCACATGGATGATAATCTGGTTCAAATATCTGCTCAGATTTTGGCTCTTTGTCTTTAGAAAATGTAAGCATCTCACCTGGGCGAACATCTCTTATAAATTCAGCACCAACTAAATCCAAAGCACATGTCTCACTAGCTACTATCCATCCACCACTTTTAAGTCTTCCTAAACTTAGAGGTCTAATACCAAAACGGTCACGAATAACAAACATCTTACCTCTACTCTGAATAGCCAAGCAGTATGCACCCTCAATTTTTTGAAGCATATCTTTTATTCTGTTTTTGAGTTTACTCTCTTGACTTTTAGCAATTAGATGAACAATATTTTCTGTATCCATACCTGTTTGAAAAATTGCTCCTCTATTGATAAGTCTATTTCTAACCTCATATTTATTAACTAGATTTCCATTATGAGCTACAGAAATCTCTCCTAGTTTATACTTGGCAAAAACAGGTTGAGCATCAAGTATTGACTCCTCACCTGCTGTAGAGTAACGGTTATGTCCAATAGCACAAAAACCATTTAGACGATTAAGTGTAGCCTCATCAAAAACTTCAGTTACTAAACCTCTTTTTTTTGTTAAACGAATTTTTTCTCCATCTGCTGAAGAAATTCCTGTTGACTCTTGACCACGATGTTGCATTGAAAAAAGTGCATAATATGCAATCTTTGCCGCATTTTCATCTCCATATACACCTACAATAGCACACATTATAAAATTCCTTGAGTTTTAAGTGAATAGTAAATAGTGAATAGTGAATAGTTCATATCTATAAACCTAAAGCATCATTAATAGTATAAAAACCATTCTCTTGATTTACAACCCATTTTGATGCTCTAATTGCACCTTTTGAGAATGTCTCTCTACTAGTAGCTGTATGATTTAATTCCAAAAATTCTCCATCATTATAAAATCCAACAGTGTGTCGTCCAACTATATCACCACCTCTTAATGCCATAACAGCTATCTCATCTTTGGTTCTTGCACCAATCTGTCCATCTCTACCAGAGATACGAACAGTATCCAAATCCAATCCTCTACCTTTAGCTGCAAACTCTCCTAAAGTCAAAGCTGTTCCACTTGGTGCATCAACTTTATGTCTATGATGTTGTTCTACTATTTCTATGTCAAAATCTCTAAGGGTTGCTGAAACTTGTTCTACTAACTGTTTTAAAATAGCAATACCAGCTGACATATTAGACGAATACAAAACTGGCATCTCTTTAGAAGCTTCAACCAATAAATTTTGTTGATGAGGAGTAAAACCAGTTGTAGCAATAACTAAAGCTGTAGGATTTTTCAAAGCATTCTCACATAACTCTTGTGTTGCTGTTGGTGCAGAGAAATCAATAACAACATCAGAGTTCTCTAAAACCTTTTCCATACTATTTGTAATTAATACACTATCAGGTACTACTGTTTTTAATTCATCAAAAACATGTAATACACTAAGTTCTAAACTTTCATCCTCTAGTACATTATTAATAAGATGTTCTCCCATTCTACCTGTACTACCTACAATTCCGACTTTTACCATATTAATATCCTAATTTTTTTTGTGAATTATACAAGCTTTTATATAAAAACCCTAAGTTTATTGTTCTTGAATATAAGAGATAACTTGTAAACCAGCAACAGCACCATCTCCAGCAGCAGATACTACCTGTTTTGGTGCATTTATACGAATATCACCTGCTACAAATAATCCATCAACAGAAGTTTTCATATTCAAATCAACAACAACTTGTCCATATTTATTTACTTCACAAATAAATAAACCTTTTTCATCTTTTAAGACTTCATTGTTTACATTATGCCCTACAAAAACAAATATACCTGATATATCAAGAATAGACTCTTTATTAGTTTTTAAATTTTTAAGTCTAAGAGCCGTTACACCCATATTATCACCTAATATCTCTTCTACAACTGTGCTAGTTATTAAATTAATATTTGAAATATTTTTAACTCTCTCTACTGTAGAAGGTGAAGCTCTAAACTCATCTCTTCTATGAATTAGATTTACTTCTGAACATATATTTGATAAATAGTGAGCCTCTTCTAATGCTGTATCTCCTCCACCAAGAACTGCAACTGATTTATTTTTATAAAAAAATCCATCACAAGTAGCACATGTACTAACACCTTTACCAAAGAACTCATTTTCACCTTTTATTCCAGCTCTTCTTGGAGTACTTCCTGTGCATACAATTGCTGTTTTAGCTTTTACCTCTTCTCCATTTTCTAATAATATTACAAAATGGTCATCTACTTTAGATACTCTATTAACTTTTTTCATCTCATGTTTTAAACCAAAATGAAAACACTGCTCTTGCCATCTATCCATAAAATCCATACCAGTTTTTCCATGTTCAAAAAAACCAGGATAATTTTCTATCTCACTACTTTGTGTAATTTGCCCCCCTGGCATTCCCATCTCAAACATTGTTACATTTTTAAGACCACCACGAGTAGTATATAAACCTGCTGTTAATCCTGCTGGACCACCACCAATAATTGCACAATCTAACATTTATAATTTCCTTGTGAGTAAATTTTTATTAAAAAAGTAAACTAATTACTATTTTAATAATGATTTTTGTAGAGTGGGCTATATTAGCCCACAAAAAATTAAGAAGTTTAATTTAATTATGCTAATTGAGCATTAAGTTTTTCAGCAAAAGCATCTTTTGATGCTGCACCAACCATTTGGTCAACAACTTCGCCATCTTTAAAGAAAAGAATAGCAGGGATTGAACGGATACCGTACTTGATAGCTAAATCTTGTTGCTCATCAGTATTTACTTTTGCAATAGTTGCTTTTCCATCAAACTCTTCTGCTAACTCTTCAATTACAGGAGCAATCATTCTACAAGGTCCACACCATGGAGCCCAAAAATCAACCATTGTTACACCATTTGCTACTGTAGCATCAAAATTTCCAGTTGTTAACTCAACATATTTTGCCATATTATCTATCCTTTTAGTCTATAAAATTATTTTGATGTTATTATACATCAATTTATTTAAACTAATTTATTTAGTTTAAGACATTGCATTTATAACTGAACTTTTCTTTATTGTCAAGACTTTTTTATACAATTTCTATAATAAAATTCACTATTTTTATAAAATGAAGTTAAAAAAAGAAGATTTTGATGAGAGTAGGTAGTAAAAAACTACCCACTAATAGAGCCATAATCTATAGCTGATGTTACTTCATAATTACCATTATATATATTAACTATATTATGAGCAGTAATAGGATTTTGAGTTGTTTCTAAAGTTAAAGAGTTTGGTCCTGGTACTCTTCCTAAATCCATTGCTACTGTACTTTTAGTAAATTTAATTGTATGCTCATTTTCAACAATATAACTATAAGATGTAGTCCACTCAGCAGTACCATTAATAGCATATATAACTGTTGCTGTTCCAGTTGTTCCTAAATTAATCATTATAGTTTTACTACTATCAGAAGTATCTTTAAGAGTAATTAAAACTCTACCAGCTAAATTGGTAATATCTACGGACATACCATTTATATAAGTATTATTATTACCTGCCGAATTTGAACTGTTACCATTTAATATTTCATTAGCTTGTGATATAATATCTTCTGTAGTAGTAGAACTATCTCCATCACTGCCACAACCAGTTAAAAAATTTATTGATAATAAAACCAAAAGTATAGTAAATAACTTTTTCATAAAAAACTCCTTTTTAAATTATAATTTCAGTATAACAAAAAAAAATGTCAAAAATATGTCAAGATGTTACTTTATTAAATAATTTAAGTTATATACAACTTAATATTCTAATTATAAATGTTATAATCCAGTTAAAAATTAAATTTGAAAGGTAGCTATGAGTATAGCGATTATGACCTCAGGTGGTGATTGTGCTGGAATGAACCCTGCTATTAAATATTTTGTAGAGCATATTTTACAAAAAAATCTAAAACCATATCTAATATATGATGGACTAGAGGGGTTAATAGATAATAAAATAAAACAAGTAACTTTAAGTGATGTAAGTGAAATTATACATTTAGGTGGTACTGTTATAGGTAGCTCTCGCTCTAAAAGATTTTTTGAGTATAATTATCGTAAACAAGCATATAAAAATTTACAAAAATTAAATATAGATAAAATTATTGTTTTGGGTGGCGATGGTTCTTTTAGAGCTATGGATGTATTTTATAAAGATTTTGGTATCAAATTTGTAGGTATTCCTGCTACAATAGACAATGATATTTATGGTACAGAATACTGTTTAGGTGTTGATACAGCTTTAAATATGATTAGGAGTTCTATTGACTCTATTCGTGATACAGCATCATCATTTAAACGAGCCTTTGTAGTAGAAACTATGGGTAGAGAATCTGGATATTTAGCTCTAATTTCAGCTATAACATCAGGTGCAGAGATATGTGTTATACCAGAAATGCCTTATGATTTAGAAACTAAAAAAGCAGAAATAACCAAAGATGTCAATTCTGGCAAGAGATATGTCTTGGCAGTAGTAGCAGAAGGAACAGAAAAAACCCAAGAGATTTATAACTTTTTAAAAGATGATATGAAACTAGATACTAGAGTAACGGTTTTGGGTCATATCCAAAGAGGAGGAAATCCAACTGTTTTTGATAGACTAATGGCAAGTAATTTTATAAAACACTCTATAGATAGAATTTTTCAAAAAGATTGCACAGGAGAAGTTATTATCTATAAAAAATCATCATTTGATTTTATAACAATTGATTATATTGCATCTCATACTTATAAAATTTCTAATGAATTAATTGGGTTATATAAATTAGACTATTGTGGAAATAAATGTTAAAGGAGTCGTATGAATTTACATACATATAAAATAAAAAAAGAGTATCAAACAGCTGTAGCTTATTTTTCTATGGAGTTTGCTATAGACCAAGCACTAAAAACCTATTCTGGTGGATTAGGATTTTTGAGTGGTTCACATATGAGAAGTGCATATGATTTAGGACAAAATGTAATAGGTGTGGGAATGCTTTGGAGTTATGGATATTATGACCAAGCAAAAGACCAACACAAAGACCTAAGAGCAGATTTTATAAGAAAGAGATACTATTTCTTGGAAGATTTAAATACAGAAATTAAATTAAATATAAATAATCATCCTGTATATGTCAAAGCTTTTTTACTAAAACCTGAAACATTTGGTACAGCACCTATAATATTTTTAACAACAGATTATGAGAAAAATGACCATTTAGCTTGTACCATTTCACATAAACTATATGATGTATATGAAGATACTAGAATAGCACAAGAGACTGTTTTGGGTGTAGGAGGAGTCAAAATCCTAGAAGCTCTAAATCAAAATATAGATATATATCATCTAAATGAGGGTCATGCTCTACCTTTAGCATTTGAATTATATAAAAAATATCCAAATAGAGATGAATTAAGAGAGAAAATTGTATTTACAACTCATACACCTGAAAAAGCAGGAAATGAAGAGCATAATATACATAAACTCCAACAAATGGGATTTTTTGCTGATTTAAATTTGGATACAGTAAGAGAGTTGACCCATATATATAATGATAATTTCTCTCTTACACTTGGAGCATTGAGACTTTCTAAAATAGCAAATGGTGTATCAAAACTACACGGTATAGTATCAAATGATATGTGGAAGGATTTTGAAAATATAGCACCTATTATATCTATTACCAATGCACAAAATAAAAAATATTGGGCAGATGAACAGATGTCTCATTTTTTTGATACAAACGAAGATTATGAATTAGTAGGGAGAAAAAAACATCTAAAAAAGAAGCTTTTTGAAATTGTAGCAGACCAAACAGGTAAGCTATTTGACCCAAATGTATTAACTATAGTATGGGCAAGACGATTTGCAGAATACAAAAGACCCAATCTACTTATTCAAGATATAGAAAGATTTAAAAAATTGGTAACAAACAAAAATAAACCAGTACAAATTATATGGGCAGGAAAGCCTTATCCTTTTGATATGAATGCTATACATATATTTAATGAACTACACCATCTATCTTTAGATTATGCAAATGTGGCTGTACTAATAGGATATGAACTCGCTCTATCAGCTATGCTTAAAAAAGGTTCAGATATTTGGCTAAATACTCCTAGAATTACTAGAGAAGCTAGTGGAACAAGTGGAATGACAGCAAGTATGAATGGTGTTATCAATTTTTCTATTAATGATGGTTGGATGCCAGAATTTAGTGTAGATAGAGAGAACAGTTTTATAATCCCAGCCAATCCAAATCAAGATATAGAGGCTCAAGATAGAAATGACTATCTAAATATGATGAATATATTGGAAAATCAAATTATCCCTACATATTATAATAATCAAAACGAGTGGATAAAGATTATGAAAAATTCAATGAGAGATGTATTACCATATTTCAATTCAGATAGAATGGCTGATGAGTATTATACCAAAATGTATAAAGTTCAATAATTATGAAAGCAATATCTTTATTTAGTGGAGGACTTGATAGTATGATAGCTATCAAGCTTATAACAGACCAAAATATTGCTGTAACAGCTATTTATATCAAAACAGGATTTGGTGGAACAAAAGATATAACAGATATATTAGAGCAGAGAGCCAAAATAGTAGGAGCAGATTTTAAAATAATAGATGTCCAAGAGGAGTTTATACAAAAAATTTTATTTAATCCCAAATATGGATATGGCAAAAATTTTAATCCTTGTATAGATTGTCATGGTTATATGTTTAGAGTTGCAAAAGGTATAATGAAAGAGCTTGGTGCTTCTTTTATTGTTACAGGAGAAGTAGTTGGTCAAAGACCTATGAGTCAAAGAGCAGATGCCCTAAAACAAGTAAGTACATTAGCTGATGATAAAGAAGAAAAACTTATACTTAGACCACTATCTGCTAAACTATTAGAACCAACCACTCCTGAAATAAAAAAATGGGTAGATAGAGAAAAATTACTAGATATATCGGGTAGAAGTAGAGAAAAACAGTTAGCATTAGCCAAAGAGTATGGGTGGAGTGAATATGAATCACCAGGTGGTGGATGTCTATTAACAGAGGCTCATTACTCTAATAGAATTAGAGAATTTATAATATATGATAATTTTTCTAAAACAGATATTGATTTATTAAAATTTGGAAGACACTTTAGATTACTAGATAAATCAAAACTTGTTGTAGGTAGAAACAAAGAGGACAATGAAAAGCTACAAAATATTAAAAGTGATAAATACATACCAATTAAACTACCAATAGCAGGACCATTTTCACTTATAAGCAAAAATGCTTCCAGAGCAGACAAAAATTTAGGTGCAAAAATAGCAATAACATATGCAAAAAGTTCACCAACTACTGAATATCAAGTTTTAGTAGGAGATGAAACTATATTGGTATCACCTTTTAACAATAAAAAAGAGGCACAAGCCTATTTTTTTGATAAGAAATAAAAAATTTAAAAGTATCTATTTTACAACAAGAGATACTTTTTTTATAATATAACTTTTTTTCAATTTATTATCTTTTAGATTTATAACTCGTTGGCAATCTTTTTTAGCAAATCTAACAAACATAGTTGCTACAATAATATCTCCTTTTTTTAGTTTTATATTTTTATATATAAATTTTTTACTTTTATATGCTTCCAAATTAGTCTCTTCTTTACTAAAAGCATTTACTGGAATAATAACTCTTTTCTTATTTTTATCATAAAAACGATACTCAAAAAAAGCCTCTTTATCCTCTTTTGGCTCTTTTTTATAATTTTTCCATATCTCTTTACCATCTCTTAGTACTTTAACCTCCAAATACTTTACTCGAGATGGTTGAATAATAAGAGGATGTGCCATTTTATTAGTTAAATTTACAATAATAGTATTATCTGTGTTTGAAATATTAATATCCACACCTTTTGCTCTAAATTTTTTATCATGGATACCTAAAAATTTATGACTAGCATGTTTTCCACGAAACTTTTTATCCATTTTCTCAACACCACCATCTACTTTTGGCATATGACACTCAATACATTTTAAACTATTTTGTTTATCACTCATAGCTCTAAATATTGTTACATTATTATCATTTAATTTATGAGAGTGACATCCCATACATACTTTTTTACCATATATCGGATTTTTACTAGATGAATGCTTATCACTATCCTCTGGATTTTCCAATTGACCATATAGTGTTGGTTTATAATTTTCAGCCTGTCTTGCTTTTGTATTTATATTATATTTATGCGATTTTTTTACATAAGCTATAGTATGACAAAAATAACAACTTATAGCATCTGTATGAGTCTTATTATTTTTATCTGGTCTTGCTTTTCCATCTACTAAATCTTTTAAATTATTTGCCATTGGCATATGGCATACTGCACACTCATATTTTTTTTTACTAACTTTATCAGCTATTTTTCTATGAAGTTCATCACTAAAATAACTTTTACTATGAACAGAGTGTTGATACTCTTGATATATCTTTTCATGACACTCACTACAAGCATAATTATCAAAATATTTATTTTGAGCAAAAAGAGATGTTAAAAAAATGAGAAATGAAAAAATAAGAAACTTCATATATATATACTCCATTGTAATTTATTAAAATCATTTAAAATAACTTTAATAAATTACAATAAAATTTCAAGAAATAAGTCCAATCAAAAGAAGAGTTTTAAAAAATTAAACTTAAAAATAAACACAAGAGATACTCTCTTGTGTCTATATTACTTAAAAATTATGCACCTGGTACATGTTGTCTGTGTTCAACAGAGTATGTAAAAGTAGGTGTTGTTAAATTTTCAATATATTTAATAAATTTACCTGTTTCAGATTCATAGATACCAATTCTTCCTGTTGTCCACTCAGAAATCATTGTCCATTTACCATGATTAGCAGGTTCTGCATGAAGAAGTCTTGGTTGTACTGGATTTTTTACAGCTGGTCCAATTTTACTTGGTACTGGTAAAATTGTTTCTTGTCCAAATTTTTTCTCATTAACTGCCACTTTTTCATGTTGAGTTGCATCCCACTCTTGAAGAACTTTACCAGTTTTAGCATCAATAAGTTTACCTTTGTGTTTACCAACTTCAATAATTCTATCTGTTTCGAGAGTTTCTTTATTAATTAAATAAACTTTATTATAATTTTCTGGTTTTCCAAGAACACAATCTGACCAGATATATGGTGTATCTTCACCTGTTCCAACAAACAATCCTCCACCAGCTGTTTTAACTTTTTTAACAACTTTCCAGCTTGGAGAATCCCAAATAACAACTTGACCAAAATTCATACTTTGAGTAGCATTAAGTTGTTTACCCATTTTTTTATTGAACCATGATGAACCTTGACCTGGATGTGGTTTAGATTTTTTACCTGTATAAACTTTTGCTGCAAGTTTTTTAGTTTTTAAATCAACAATTCCCATAAGGTCTGAACCTTGAGAAGCTACTTGAACATATCGTCCATAATCTTCACCCTTGTTTTCATTTAGGAACGCATCATGAAGAACTCTACCAATATTTGGAATATCTCCTACAATTGGGAAATTAGGTTTACTATAATCTACAATATAAACATGACCTGCATCTTTTAATGCAAATGAGAAATAAGGTCTATTTGGAGCATCAGCAATATAAGCAACACGGCTAGGTTCAATCTGTCCATCCATATTAATTACACGACTAGTATCATACGCTTTTAAAGGCTCTAATGTATGAGCATCACAAAGAACTGCTCCACCTGGATTATAATTTCCTGCCATTACATATTTACCATTTGGACTAACTGCTAGACCTCTTGATTCTTGTCCTACTTGAACAGAAGCTACTGCTGGTTGACCTGGTGCACCTATATCGAACATAGTAAGTCTTCCAGAACGAGAGATAGAATAAGCATATCTTGGATTGTTTTTATTTGTTACAGTAACATGAACAGCAAAACCTGCTTTATGTCGAGATAAAACTTTTCCTGTTGTTGAATCTATAAAATCAACTAAAGAAGCATCTCTTTCTGTTGCAAATGTAATATCTTTTACATTTTTAACTTCAGCACCCTTATATTTGAGATTACCATCTTTGTCAACTGGATATTTTTTTGCTAGTTCATCAACATCAGCCAATTTTGTCCAAGTTTTTTTAACTTTATTTAAATCAAGTTTTAACTCAACAGTATTTTTCCAATCCATTAGCCAATCAACCATACCTGCTGCATCATCTTTTGAAAATTTCTCTTTCCATGAAGGCATAGCTGTATTTTCTCTACCATTTAAAATAGTCTCAACTAACATAGCATGATTTTTCTTTTTAAGAGCTTTTGGTCTAAGGTCACTACCAACTCCTCCTTGGTGAATAGGACCATGACACCCCTGACACTCTTTCTCATACATCTTTGCAAAATTCATATTTGATGTACCTGCCATTGCAAATGATGCAGTCAATGCAGTTACAGCCACTATACTCAAAATTCCCTTCATATCTCTCTCCTTTTAAATTTAAATTACATTAAATAAAAAATCTATATAAAATAGAAATTTATTTAAACAAAACTATCAAGTCTGAAAATCAGACAACCTCTAAAATTTCAAGGATTTATAAGAATAAATCCCACATATACTATTTACTGTTATTATAAAATAACATTTAAGTATAACATCTATTTATTTAAGTAAAAGAAATAACTTTTATTAATTTTACTAAAAAAAGACTATTTGTTTAGTTTGGTTTTTACTAAAACACTTAGTCTTAAACCAGCTAAAATAATAAAAGATTTTATAAAAACATATCTACTATAAGTTTAACCCCACAATAGAAATCCTTTTAAATATCTATTTATACTAAAAGTATAGTGTATTATCTCAATTTAAAAAAAGAAAAGTATTGATATTCATCAACTTTATCAAAAAAATTTTTAGAAATAGTAAATTAAAATGATATACTTTATCAAATAACTTCTATTATTTTTTTTATATCTAGTCTATTTTTTATCTCTTTTACAAAACTATCTATTGTTATTTTCTTATACTCTCTAAACTTAATATTATCAAAAAGCCCATGCACAAATGTACCTTTAATATTTCCTTTTTGATAATATAATGGATATTTTTTACTAATTCCATTATGTATCTCAAATCCATTTACTCTTTTATTAAAAATAGTATATTCCCCTTTTTTGACTATTTTCTCTTTTTGAAATATAATATTATCATCTATAAATCCAAGTCCTTTTGTTATAGCCTGATTTGATTCTATATAGTAAGGGTCAAGCAGATTTTTAAACATCATTTCATACCCTCCACAAATACCCAAAATACTCTTTTTTCTCTTTTTGAGTCTATCGAATAAACCTATCTCCTTTAACCAAGCTAAATCTCTCATAACAAGCTTTGAACCTGATAATATAACTAACTCAAACTGCTCCAAATCTATATCTGCCCGTATAAACTCTACTGATATATTATTATCAGCTATTAAAGGCTCAAAATCATTATAATTACTCATAGTAGGATAGGCTATTACCCCTATTTTTTTTGCATTTTTTTTGTTATTTTGTTTATAATTGATAAGTGATTGAGAGTCCTCAAATCCCAAATTAAAAGGAATATATGGCAAAACTCCTAAAACAGGAATATTAAACTCATTTTCTATTATCTCTACACCTCTATCAAAAAGGCTCATATCACCTCTAAATTTATTAATTATAACACCTATAATATTTTCTCTAAGTGCTTTTGGAAGTAGATTATAAACTCCCCAAATAGAAGCAAAAACTCCACCTTTTTCTATATCAGCTACAAGTATAATTTTGGTATTAAACTCAGTGGCTATATAAATATTGGACAAATCTTTATCCATTAGATTAAGTTCTACAGGGCTACCAGCACCCTCGGCTACTATACAATCATATTGAGTATTTAACTTCTCAAAAGACTCTTTTACAATAGGCTTTAATTTATCTAAATCTCTATAATATTCTCTAACATCTTTGCTTTGAGTAGCTTTTCCTTTTATAATAAGTGAAGCTGAACTTTTTTGTCCTGATTTTAATAGTATGGGATTTAAATAATAACTAGTAGGAATACCTAAAACTTCAGCTTGAAAATATTGTGCTACTGCTATTTCACTTCCATCATCTGCTACCATTGCATTATTTGATACATTTTGTGCTTTAAATGGTGCTACACTAAATCCTAACTCTTGTATAATCTTGGCTATTACAAAAGTAATAGTTGATTTTCCAGCATCGCTACTTGTACCAAAAATAGAGATATTTTGCATAAATATCCTTGTTTTAAAATTAAGATGATATTCTATCAATTATTTTCATAAAAAGGATTATAAGTGGAAGAGGTCAAAGATTATGAGATTAAAGTTTTAAAAAAACAGTTATTTGTTAATAATCTAAAAGCTTGGATAGTTGGGATTATTCTTTTTGCAGAGATATTACTTTTGGTAACTTATTTTGGTAATATGGGACTATATGATGAAGTAAGTACAGCCAAAACAAAAGTAGCAGTTATTAGATATAATAAACCTGTAACAGAAGAGTTCACAACAACTATTATGGAAAAAATGGATGAAATTAGAGATGATAATAGCTACAAATCAATCCTATTTATTATGAATTCACCAGGAGGTTCACCAACTGCTAGTGAAGAGCTTAGTGAATATCTAAAAGATTATCAAAAAGATAAAAATATTACTATGTATATTAATGCTATGGCTGCTAGTGGAGGATACTATATTGCTTCAGCTATCAAACCTCTATATGCTAACAAAAATGCTATTGTAGGCTCTATTGGTGTTATTATGCCACACTATAATTTTGAAGAGTTAGCCAAAAAAGTAGGAGTAGAAGAGGATTATATAACAGCTGGGAAATTCAAAAAGCCCATATCTATGTTGGCAAAAATAGATAATGAAAATAGAGAATATATGACCAAAAATCTACTCAAACCAACTTATGATAATTTTATAAATTCAGTAGCTAAAAATAGAGGACTCAAAAGAGAAGAACTTGAACCATTTACAGAAGGTAAAATCTTTGTAGCAAATATTCCAGAAATTAGAGGTATATTGGTTGATAAAATTTCATCTCTATACAAAATCAAAAAAATGATTAGAAATAGTCTTCATAATAAAGATATTGATTTTGTAAATATAAATTTAGAGGAAAAAACTCCATTTTTATCTCAAATAAAAGTTGATTTAGGATTAAAAGAGATAATAAGTGATATTAACCTCCATTAATTTTAAGCCATAATAATCCTATATACTCATGCCATGCCCTTTCTGTTCTAGCTAACCATTTAGCCTCTGGATGAGAATAAAAAGGGTTTATCTTTTCTATTTTAAAATCAGTAGGAGCTGGAATAGGATTTAGTCCACTCTGCTTAAATATTTTTATAGCTCTTGGCATATGATAAGCTGAAGTTATTAGAATAAAGGGTTTATCTTTTAATCTTTTTTTAATCGCAATCGCCTCTTCTTTTGTATATCTAGGTTTTGGTTGCATAATTATATCACTCTTTTTAACACCTGAATTTTCTAATAATTTAGCTGTTTTAATAGCTGATGGGACACCACCATTAGGAGAATATCCCGAAGTAATAATTTTTACATTTGGAATTTTTTGATATAATCTCAATGCTTCCCAAGCACGATTTTTTTTATCTCCTCCAAGCAATAATATATAATGAACATTTTTTGGAATATTTGTTAGTTTGGAGTATTGTGTCTCTAATGGTTCAAGAAGCATATTAGCAAAAGGCTTATATGAAATAGTAGCAATCCATATTATAGAAATAATTATAAATATCTTTGCTTTTTTTATTTTATTTTTATATAGATACCATATACCTACTAAAGCCAAAATCAACCCTATAGATAGAGGCATAATTAGAGCTGATATTATTTTTTTGATAATAAATGTATTCAATTTAATCTCCGTAATAAACCTAATTTTACCTCATATACCTCATCACATATTGAAGCTAATTTTTGACCAATAATACCTGTTAAATCAATAAATTTTCTACTAAGTTTATCCATAGGGATAACTCCTTCATTAACATTATTGAGTACAAAAATAATATTGGCATCAATATTTTCTAAGACTTCTATCTGTTCTATTAACTCCTCTATAGGTTTTTCAATATTATTTAATATCCACATAGATACACAATCAATTAAATAGGTCTCTTTACTTTTTATATGCAAAATTAAACTTTTACTCTCTTCTATAGTGATAAATTTCTCTTCTCTTTGAGCTTGATGTTTTGATATTCTATCTATCATCTCAATATCACCATAACTATTATCATATGTGGCTATATAATAAGGTTTTTTATTTTTACTAAGTTCTAAACTCTTTTGTTCTGCAAAATAACTTTTTCCAGATTTTTGTCCACCATAATATAAAATTTTCATTTAACCTAAAAATGCCTCAACTTGAGATATTATCTCATCTTTTTTGACTCCATTTAATAGAGCATATGCTAAAGCTCCTCCTGCTCCTACTCCCTCTTTTGCCTCTCCATCATCATATAATTTTAAAGCAGGATGATTAGTAGATAAAAAATCAAAATCAACAAAATATCCATTAATATCAAAATCTAACATCTCAAGTATAGCTTTTATATTACTATTTTTATCTTTGGCTACCCATTTGGTAGTACATAGTGCTAGATTAGAACTATTCATCTCTCCACCCATATATCTTAGGATACTATTTACTATAAGTAATACTCCAGCCATCTGTGTACCACCTGCTAATATTAATTTTGTACGACCATTAAGACCCAATATAAATCCAGCATTAAATATAAGCATATTATCTGCAACTAAACCCAATATATCAAATAAATCATCTTTATCTGATATATTAGATAGTGCATTTTGTATAGTTTTGGCTCTTATACTATTTGGAACATTTTTAAAACTGCTACTAAATAACTCTTCTGTTTTATAACCTAAAGCTTGTGCTGTAGCACTAGCTGTTGTTGTGCCACTAGGAACAGACTCTCCTAATATAATATAATCATCCTTACATTTATAATTTTGTCCAAAAGATATACCCTTTTGAAATATACTCTCAGCATCAATATTAGCCCCTATATCAATAGAGCCACTTGGTTTAATATCAAAATTATGTATAGTAAAGTAGTTAACTTTTGGAGTCACTTTTAAACCTAAATCCAATAACTCAATAGAGCTAAAAGGTCTAAGTAAATGAACAGCTCTAGTTATAAGTGCAGGTGTAGGAACACCTTTTGGAGTCTCAGCCACACCATCAAGACTCCTTACCTCTCCTATACAAACAAATTCACTATCAAGTGTAGGAGTCAAATGAATTAATCCTGGAATTCCAGCTTGAGTAATTCCTTTTATATTAATAGTATTTGTATTACTCAAAGCCAACATAAACGAAGCTCTCTTACCTCTTAGGGACTCTATAAAGTCTATATTACCTATAACTGTTTTTATCATATATATTATCCTTTTTTCAAAAATAAAATTATAGCACCTTGAGTAAAGATGTAAATTAAAAGAGCCAAATATTCACTTTTTTGCACATTTTGATATAAATTGAATAATAAATAAGTATAATCCGTCTCAAAAAAGAATTAGGGGTATAACAGACATGAAAAAGTTATTAATATTATTAATTGTCTCTTCACTATATTTAAATAGTGAAACTTTAAAAATTGGTATAAAACCATCTGAACCATGGGTAATGTATGATAAAAATATTAGTGAAGAAAAAAGAAAACCGATAGGTTTTAGTATAGATTTATGGAATAAAATTGCACAAAATCTAGGAGTAAAAACTCAATGGGTATATTATAACTCTACCTCAGAACTTATAAAAGCAGCTAAAAATAGAGAAATAGATGCTGCTATTTCAGCTATTACTATTACATCCAATCGTGAAAAAGAGATAGATTTTTCTAACTCTATGTATGAACTTGGACTTCAAGTAATGGTTGATGCTTCTAAATCATCTGCTTCTGTTTTGGAACTTATGGGAAAAGAGATAAAAAAGATGATGACAACAAAATCCATTATTATCTTTTTACTTTTTCTATTTATTACTATACATCTAAGATGGTATATAGATAGCAAAAACAAAAACTCAGACCTATTTGACAAAAGTTATAAAAGAGGTATTATAGACTCATTTTGGTGGGGAATAACTATGCTTGTAACTTGGGAAACTCCTCCGAGTAAAGGATTGGCAAGAGTTATAGATTTGATGTGGCATATTGTAGGGATTATTGCTATTAGTATATTAACTGCTATTGTTACATCTGCATTAACAGCTCAAGCTATTGGTGGTTCTATTCGTTCAGAAAAAGATTTAGTAGGTAAATATGTAGCCGCCGTTGCTACTGATGCACCTAGAAAATATCTTGAGAAAATTGGAGCCAATGTAATACCTGTTAAAACACTAGATGAAGGTATTAAACTAATTAGAAGTGGAAAAGCAGAGGCATTAGTTCATGATGGACCTAGATTAATCTATCTAGCAAATAAAATTAATAAAAAAGAGCATAAAAAAGTTTTAGCAGTAGCTCCATTTCAATTCAATCCACAAAACTATGGGATAGTATTTCCTCCAAAGAGTGAACTAAAAGAGAGTGTGGATAGAATTTTATTAAAACTTCGTGAAGCTGATGGATTAGATAAAAGCTTTCACGAAAAATTAAAAAACAAATGGCTAAAAAATAACGACTAGCTATTTTAATTTGTCATATGCTTTTTCAAATCCCTCTATAGGGATAACTCCTATTTGCATATATTTTACTTCGCCTTTTTTATTGAGAACCAATATAAAAGGCATAGTCCCATTCCATCCAGCATTTTGTGCTATATAGTTTGTAAAATCTTTGGCGTTTTCATATCCAATAATTGGGAAATCTATATTTTTTTCTTTTGCATACTCTTTTAGTTTTTCCCCTTGTAATTCTCTCATCTCAACCATAAATACACCAAAGTCTTTATGTCTTTTTTTCATCTCATTTAATATCTCTATTAAATATTGACACGGTTTTCCATTATATGCTATAAAAGATAATACTACTACTTTATCTTTTAACTCTTGAATAGATACTCCTCCTGATACCTCTTTGATATGAATATCACCTTTATTAGCTGTTTTTAGCACAAAATTTGGCTTTGTAACATTATTATCTTGTGCATTTACAACACCTAAAAACATTACAAGCATCACTATTATCGAAAAAAATCTCATGTTTAAATCCTTTTTTGGTTGAGATTATAACAAAATTCAGATTTACTAACTATAATTTTGAATATCTAATCATAATGAGAATATAATGAGTTATAAATCTTGGTTTGAAACACATGGAAATAAACATAAAAAAATAGTAGAAAAACTATCACATCTTAGTGATAATGAGTTAATAGAGTATTTTAAATTTGAAAATATGGTCAAAAATGAACCAGATTTCTGTCCACTATATGCTAAAAATAAAAAATGTCATAATATAGAAGAGTTAAATTGCTATCTATGTGCATGTCCAAATTTTAGATTTGATGATAATGGATTTGAAAAAATAGAAAATAGAACTCTATTTAGTAAATGTAATATAAACTCCAAAGATGGCAAAAAATTCAAAAGTAAAAATGCTATACATCAGAATTGTTCAGAATGTCTAATACCTCATCATCAAAGCTATATCAAAAAAAATTTCTCAAGAGATTGGTTTGATATTATGAAAAGTGTAACCAATTAATTTTAGGCTTCATTAATCTTTAATAAGTATAATCTTATAAAAATTCCTAAGGAAAATTATGAAAACACTTATACTTATACTATTTAGCACATTTATATTAGTAGCTAATGATGGGCTACCCAAAAGAGTGCAAACTACTATTCAAAATATCAATAAAAATGGTTATATAACTCTATCCAATCCTATTCCAAAAGGTAGAAGTGGCATAATAATACATAGTTATGGCAATGGATTATTTGCAATTACTCATACAGCTATCTCTCTAGGTGGAACAAAAGCATCTGTAAGTGAATATAATATGTTAAAACATAAAAATTTACCTACAATTAAAACAGCTGTTAAAGTAGGAGATAAAGTCATATTTGGAAATTTATATAATAATGTTATGCTTATAGCTCCTGATGAACAGAGTTATAGTAGTATTACAAAATCTATTAAAAGAGTATGGATACATCCTGATATGTATGCTTCTTTTTTATTAAATAATGACAAAGATACAATTACACTAAAAAATTTAAAAGAGTTTGCAATAGAAACACAAGTTGGATTAGTTGTTATTTTAGCTAAAGATGGATTGAGAGTACTTGACCCAATTAGTGGTAAATATCTTAGAAGATTACCAAATATACACTATATATCAAAAAATCCACAATCTCCATTTTATGCTAGATTTGAACAAATCAAAAGCAATATTTTTAGTGCAGATACCAAAAGCGATTTTTTACCATATTATAAAGGTATAGAGAGAATAAAATGATAGACAAAAAACATCTAAACGCCCTCAAAAATATAGTAGGCAAAGATAATATATATAATGACAAAGCCCATATGATAGCTTATAGTTACGATGCTACTAGAACTAGATATGAACCAGATGCTGTTATTTTCCCACGACATGAACAAGATGTAAGTGATATACTCAAATATTGCAATGAGCATAAAATTATTATTACCCCAAGAGGAGCAGGAAGTGGTTTTACAGGTGGTGCATTACCTGCTAATGGTGGAATAATATTGGCTATGGAAAAGCATATGAACAAGATTTTAGAGATAGATACTGAAAATATGGTAGCCATAGTCCAACCAGCCGTTATAAACAAAGATTTACAAAAACATGTAGAAGCGCTAGGGCTATTTTATCCACCAGACCCAGCTAGTGAAGAGTACTCAACTCTAGGTGGTAATGTAAGTGAAAATGCTGGTGGAATGAGAGCTGCAAAATATGGTATTACCAAAGATTTTGTTATGGCACTAAGAGCAGTTAGAGCCAATGGTGATATTATCAGAGCAGGAAAGAGAACTATTAAAGATGTAGCAGGATATAATATAGCAGGTATTCTAACAGCTAGTGAGGGAACTTTGGCAGTTTTAACAGAGCTAACTCTAAAACTTATCCCAAAACCAAAATACAAAAAAACTTATATGGGTATATTTCCTAATGTAAATAGTGCTATGAATGCCGTTTTTAAATCTTTATCAGCAGGTGCAAACCCCGTAGCTATGGAGTTTTTGGACAAATTAGTTATAGAAGCTTTAATAGAAAAATTAGGAGTAAACCTACCAAAAGAGGCAGGTGGAGTGCTTGTCGGTGATGTTGATGGAAATGTACCTCAAGAGATAGAGTTTCAACTCCAAACACTAGAACAATCATTTATAGAAAATGGAGCTACAGAGTTCAAAATAGCACAAAATGAAGATGAAGCCAAAGAGCTTTGGTATGCTAGAAAAAATGCCTCTCAATCTATTACTATATATGGAAACAAAAAGTTAAATGAGGATATATCAGTACCTCGTTCTATGCTACCAAAAGCCTTAGAGGGGATTTATGCTATAGGAGAGAAATATAATTTCAAAATCCCATGTTTTGGACATGCAGGAGATGGAAATATCCATGTAAATGTAATGATAGATATAAGCCAAATCCAAGAGGGTCATAAATGTATCGAAGAGATATTTAGATTAGTAGTTGATATGGGTGGAACTCTAAGTGGAGAACACGGCATAGGCACTAGCAAAGCCCCTTTTATGAATATAGCTTTTAGTGAAGCCGAGTTACAACTCTTTAGAGACATCAAAAAAGCTTTTGACCCCAATAATATACTAAATCCTAGCAAAATGGGGTTATAACTTTTTGAAAAACTGACTCAAAAGTCAGTTTTCTCACCATAACTATTCACTATCTTAGTTCTCTCATAACCTCTATAGTTGCTATATCCATCTTGGTTCCTCTTGCTTTTAGATTAGATATTATCATCTCAAATCGCTCACTATTTAGATGTTGTCCAAATTTAAATTTACATGCAATATGATTAGCAACCAATTTAAAAACAGCCGTAGCTTTTAGTGTTTTGTTATAAGCTTCATCACTAAAAGGTTTATAACCCCCTTTTGGTTGTAGCTTTTTCATTATAGCTTCAAACATTATAGCTTTTTCATCTCGACTCTCTACCATCTCTATAACTCCATCAATAGTTACAGATTTAAAAAATTGCGTTACAGGACAAGCTAAACCTTTTGTGCTACTAAAATCTGAGTCAATAAGTGAATAGTTCTCAACTACAGAAAAAGAAGCATTTTGATTTTGAGCTAATATCTTCATCTTTTTGCTTTTAATAGCTCCATGAAAATAGATATACTCATCAATTCGCACAAAATTCATAGGCACAGCATAAGGTCTATTATCAATACAAAGAGCCAAAGTACCATACTCTACACTATCTAAAATATCATATATTATTTTTTTCTCTTTTATTTCAAAATGTGGGTTCATTTTCTATCTCCGAAAAACTTTATTGGTATAGTATTTTTTACTTTTTGAAGTAACTCTATTTCTGTTTTTTGCATTTTTTATTCCTTTTTGCCAATTATAGTATATATTTAAGGTCTAATTGTTTTTATTCTATTTTTTTAAAAAAATCTTAAATCATCCACAATCTAAACACAAATTATAGCTATACTTTCCTCATGAAAAAGATAGATTTTTTTCTTCCTATTTTTGCTATCTTTTTTCATACAATGCCACATTAAACCTCTACTTTATATATTTTTGTCACACAGTCTGATTTGGACACGGTAGAG
>Ga0256828_1000706_pt1 | contig 21883 bp, 22 predicted proteins | sample CV88metaG_FD_185993 | JGI IMG/M metagenome (GOLD analysis project Ga0256828, IMG submission 185993) | Hydrothermal vent microbial communities from East Pacific Rise, Pacific Ocean - CV88 | ecosystem: Environmental > Aquatic > Marine > Hydrothermal vents | place: Pacific Ocean: East Pacific Rise...
TTTATTATATTCAATTTTATTCATATTGTCAATATATTGCTTTTTTACATAACGGGGGCGCGGGTGAGTGACGACGACATCTGAAAATTCATTTTCTGATGTTGTTGCTCACTCCTCCCGCTTGTTGTCTGGTGCGGAGCTCCTGACAACAAGCGGGTGTTCAACCCGCGCCCCCGTTGCTCTGGATGCGTAGCGTCCAGAGCAACTATTTATTCAATAAACATTTTATCTAAAAAAGCTTGTATTATCAAAATAAATAAACACAATTTTTGTACGTTATTTGTTAAAAATATTGCAATTTGCAATAAAATCATTATAAATGATAAAAAAAGTATAGAATCCTTAAAAGTAAAATGTTTGTTTAATGCTTTAAAAGCCAATAACAGAACATTTTGTGTGTTAATTGTCTAAAATCTTACATAACATACAAAATGTTGCTTAAATGTAAGAGGAGTTTATTGTGGAAAAAAAGAAAAAACTATTGGATTTAGTCCGAGATAAGATTCGCTTTAAACATTATAGTTATTCAACCGAGAGAACATATGTACATTGGATAAAACAGTATATTTTCTTTCATAATAAGAAGCACCCTATGGAGATGGGTAAAGAGGAGATAGAAGCATTTTTGACTTTTTTAGCAACGAAGAAAAGAGTTTCACCCACTACTCAAAATCAAGCATTTGCAGCTATTCTCTTTCTTTATAAAGAAGTGCTTGGAATAGATATGAGTGAATGGAACATTCAGGCACTTCGAGCTCAGGAGAGAAAGCATATACCAGTAGTTTTAACAAAAGAAGAAGTTCAGAAAGTATTGCAAAATCTTAATGGTATTTATAAATTGATAGTGACTCTTATGTATGGATGTGGATTGCGAATGAATGAAGTATTAAATATTCGTATAAAAGATTTGGATTTTGGGTTTGACAAGCTCTATATTTGGGATTCTAAATCATTAAAAGATAGAACTGTTCCGCTTCCTTTAAAGTTAAAAGAGGAGTTGCAAGTTCAAGTTGCAAGGGTTGAAGAAATTCATCAAAAAGATCTGGAAGATGGATATGGAAGTGTATATTTGCCTTTTATGTATGAAAAAAAGTATCCAAAGGCAAAATTTGAAACAAAATGGCAATATCTTTTTCCTATGAGTAAATGCTCGAAAGATCCAAGGAGTGAAGTTATTAGACGTCATCATATACATCCTACAACATTAGGTCGTAATATTAAAATAGCTGCACAAAAGGCAAATTTACATAAAAGAGTCACTTCTCATATCTTTAGACATAGTTATGCTACACATCTTTTGCAAGTCGGCATAGATTTACGTTCTATTCAAGAGCTTTTAGGGCATAAGTCTGTAGAGACTACTATGATTTATACTCACGTGGTAGCGGAGATGAATAAGGCTAAACTCGTTAGTCCTTTAGACTTCTAATGTTCTTTTCCTTTTGAAAAAAGTTTTACATAAAGCAGATGCGCTCCAAAAGCTAGCGAGCCTATCACTAGCCCTACTAGCATTTCACCTAAAAGTGTTGGCATAAAGTGTAAAAACTCATGGAGTTGATGGATGTTGTGCATGAAGATTCCACCGGCGACTAGGAGCATGGCAAATGTTCCTATAATAGTGAGTGCTTTGATGAGTTTTGGTAGGGAGAGTACAAGGATTTTGCCAATGAGATAGAGAAGATTTTTTTTGTTTTGTGCTTTTTTAATGAGTGCAAAACCGAAGTCATCCATACGTACAAGTAGTGCCACAAAACCATAAACCCCGATGGTTGCTAAAAAGGCTACGATGGTGACTGCTATGATTTGGATGGGGAGAGATTGGGTTATGACTGTTCCAAGGGCGATGATGACTATCTCTATGGAGAGAATGAAGTCGGTTGTTATGGCTGATTTTACCTTTTTGGCTTCTATCTTTAGAAGTTCTTCTTCGGAGATCTCTATGTGTTGCTTTTCTTCTTTTTCTCTCTTTTCAAATAGATACTCAAAGATTTTCTCCACACCCTCATAAGAGAGATAGACTCCACCAAACATAAGTATGGGTACGATTGCCCATGGTGCAAAGGCAGAGAGTAAAAAAGCGATAGGTAAAATGATAAGCTTATTACGAAACGAGCCTTTAGTGATTGCCCAGAGTACGGGGAGCTCACGTGAGGCTGCAAAACCGGAAGCTTTTGAGCATTGACAGCGAGATCATCTCCTAAAATTCCGGTTGTTTTTTTTGCTGCTACTTTTGTAACGACTGCTGCGTCATCCAACAACGATGCTATATCATCAAAAATGGCAAAGAATCCACCTGTCATACTTTATCTTCTCCAATACATAAGATTCTTGCACTGTACCAGTTGGCTATAGCTTCATCACTGTAATGGTATTCTCGTTGCGTGAGGGGAATTGCTGAATTTCTCAGTTTTGCCCGTATAATACCTACTATTATAAAAGAGAGCAGAAGTGTAGCACCTCCAATGAAGTAGTCGTAGAGATACCACGCTACGGCTGTAGCGATGTATACACTGTATTGTAAAAAGAGCTTGAGTGTAAAAGCTAAAACTCTGCACTTGCGTGAGTGTAGTTTTGGTGTTGGCTCTATGAGATTGATGTACTCTTCATTCATAGAGTGATTATAACGAAAAAAGAGAAAAAATTACTACTAATAAGTTAAAACTAAATAAACTTTAGTCGATTAAGCTAAACTTTCTTGATAAAACTTGCAACTATTAACTTTTTTTGCTAAAATAGCAACGAAAAAAATATAAAAGGATATAAATTATGGCTAAACATCAATTTCAAACAGAAGCAAATCAAATTTTACAATTAATGATACACTCACTCTACTCAAACAAGGAGATCTTCTTGCGTGAGCTTATCTCAAATGCATCCGATGCACTTGATAAGCTTAATATGTTAGTACTGACAGATGAGAACTATAAAAATGTTAAGTTCGATCCACGTATTGAGATTAAGCGTGATAAAGAAGCAAAACTTTTAACTATTGCCGATACAGGTATTGGGATGAATGAAGTAGATCTGATGAACAACCTCGGAACTATTGCAAAATCTGGAACAAAAGCATTCTTAGAAAATCTTACAGGTGATCAAAAAGTTGATTCACATCTAATTGGTCAGTTCGGTGTTGGATTCTACTCTGCATTTATGGTTGCTGACAAGATCGAAGTAGTTACAAAAAAAGCGGGTGAAGAGACAGCTTACAAATGGGTAAGTGATGGTAGTGGTGAGTTCGAGATCGAAGAGACTACAAAAGAGGGACATGGTACAGAGATTACACTGCACCTTAAAGATGATGAGACAGAGTTCTTGGAAGAGCATCGTATAGAAGCAGTTGTGAAAAAATACTCTAACCATATTCCTTTCCCTATTTTTATGGATAAAGAGCACTTTATTCCTGCAAAAACAGATGATGACGGGAAAGAGATAGAGCCAAGTAGAACAGAGATTAAAAATGAACAGATCAACTCTGCAAATGCACTCTGGACACTCTCAAAAAGTGAACTTAAAGATGAAGATTACAAATCATTTTATGAGACAATAGCACACTCAAATGAGGAGCCGTTAAAATGGATGCACCATAAAGCAGAGGGTGCTATAGAGTACACAACACTCTTTTATATTCCAAGTAAAGCACCGATGGATATCTATAGAGTTGATTATCAACCTGGTATTAAGCTCTATATTAACCGTGTATTTATTACTGATGATGACAAAGAGCTTATGCCAACATATCTTCGTTTCTTACGTGGTGTAATTGATTCTAAAGATTTACCACTGAATGTAAGTCGTGAGATTTTACAGTCAAATCCGGTAATGGCAAAAATTAAAAATGCATCAGTGAAGAAAGTGCTCTCTGAGCTTGCTAAGATGATGAAAAAAGAGCCAGAGAAATACGATACTTTCTATAAAGAGTTTGGAAATGTACTTAAAGAGGGACTTTACAGTGACTTTGCAAACCGTGAGAAGATCTTAGAGCTACTCAAGTTCCATACACTTAACTCTGATGAAATGACAACTATTGAAGAGTTTGTTAAAAATGTTGACGAAGAGAAAAAAGAGATCTACTACCTTGCAAACAAAGGCTCTATAGATATGCTTAAACACTCTCCAGTGCTTGAGAAGTTCAAAGCACGTGGAATTGATGTGCTTCTTTTAAATGAAGAGGTAGACACTATCATCTTCCCTATGGTTACAGAGTATAAAGAGTATAAACTCATTCCGGTAGCCGATGCGAAATTTGAAGAGAGCGAAGAGGAGAAAAAAGCCAAAGAGGAACTTACAAAAGAGTTTGAAGGACTTGCAAAAGAGTTTAAAACTTTCTTAGGTGATGATGTTAAAGATGTTGAGGTAACATCTGAGCTTACTGACTCTCCTGTAGCGCTTAAAATAGATAAAGAAGATCCGTCATATATGATGGCACAGATGATGAAACAGATGGGTCAAGCTGGTGATGTTGATGAACCTGCACCTATTTTAGAGATCAATCCTAAACATGAGCTCATTGTAAAACTCAAAGAGTCAAGTGATCAAAACCTTATTGAAGATGCTGCACATGTACTCTTTGATCAGGCAAAACTTTTTGATGGTCGTGAACTTGATGATACAGCAGAGTTCGCGATGCGTCTCAACCGCATAATTTCCAAAGCATTATAAAATTTCAATGAGTGCATTAGTAGCACTCATTGAAAAATTCACTCTTTTATCACTCTTTCTTTACTTTAACACAAAAATATGATATTCTAATTCTATGTTAAGAAGATTTAAATTTTTTAAGAGAATTATTAAAAAACCTGTAGAACAAGATGAGATTGAGTTTTTAAGAAAAAATGCTACAGAAGTATGCAATGAAGTTCTTAACAATAAACTAGCAGATCTCAATATTCAAAATTATCACTATGAGACGACAGAAGCAGTTGAAGAACTTGGCTTGGATAAAGAGCTTATAGAACAACTTGTGGATGATTATGTTGCACAAATTATCAAAGCTATTATTCAATTTGATGAATATATGCAAACTTTACAAGATTCAAAAAGCAATAAAACAGAACTTGACTACACCCCTTTTAGAGAGCTTGCCCACAAAAACTTAGGTGTTGCGAGAAATTTACGTATAAAAGATGCCGAAGCACTTCTTTATGAACTTATGAAAAAAGATGATTTGGATTATCTGCTTACATGTCTTGAAGCTTTGAAGGTCTGTGCTATAAAACTGAGGCCAAAATGTGCGTATGAGACTATTAAACTTATAAAAGTTAAAAATTCTCTTTAACTCTTATCTATCTCGTAGTGCTTGAGAAATCTGTTCGAGTTTCCCTTTTGGTTTTGCGATGATTTGCATCTCTTTTTTATCAGGTGGAAGAACGAATGCAAGTAGTATAAATATAAGAGAAAAAACAATACCTCCTAAAATACTGAGTACTACTTTTAATTTAAAATCATCCATTATCTTCCTTTTTAATTAAGAACTTTTTTCCTGTTCACTTGTCATATAGATCCAAAATTCTTTATGGGTGTAACCTTTATTTAGAAAGAAAAATTGTAGTATTGCTACTCTATAAAGGGTTATAAGCATCTTTGCATAGGGAATAAATAGACTTAGACTTACTAAGACTGACTGCTCTTTTTCTCCTTTTGATTCTATCATCTCTTTCATACCAATGTTTTTACTTAAATATATACCAAACATTATGGACATAGCAAAATTTAAAATGAGTCCAAAAAGCATATATGCAATAAAAGTCTGTTCATACATTCCGGCTATCATAATTGTTAAATCCTTTATTATTCTTTAGGGAGTATTTTATCTAAAAAGAGATGAATTATATATAAGAAGAACGAAAAAGTAACAAATAAAACTTAATTAAAAAGGATTTAGATAAAAGAAAAACTTTGTTTAAACATCTTTATACTATACTAAGTTTACAAATTATGTAAAAAAAGGTAATTTTATGGAGACTAACCTCGTAATTGAGGGAGTTAAGTTTATGTTTTTAGGAATGGGAACAGTGTTCGCATTTTTAATTATTATGATTTTATGTATTAATTTAATGTCATATGTCATACATAGATTTTTCCCTGAACCACAAGCAAGTGTAAATGCACAATCAGTAGGAACGCCTCAAGATAATAAAAAAATAATTGCAGCAATTACAGCAGCAATTGCACACCATAGACAAGCTTAAGGATAGAAATGGCTAAGAAATATATAGATGTAATGGATACAACTTTTAGAGATGGTTTCCAGTCAGTTTTTGGCGGTCGTGTACTAATGGATGACTTTTTTCCAGCAGTTGAAGCGGCTAAAATGGCAGGTATTACTCACTTTGAATTTGGTGGGGGAGCAAGATTTCAATCACTTTACTTTTATTTAAGAGAAGATGCTTTTGAGATGATGGATAAATTCCGTAAAATTGTAGGACCAGAAGCAAATCTTCAAACTCTTGCTCGTGGTGTCAATACAGTAATGCTTGATACTGGTAGTAAAGAGCTTATTGATCTACATGCAAAAATGTTTAAAAAGCATGGTACAACGACAATTCGTAACTTCGATGCTCTTAATGACATAGAAAACTTAAAATATTCAGGTGATAGAATTAAGCATCATGGCTTAAAGCATGAAGTAGTTGTAACGATGATGGATTTACCACCAGGATGTCATGGTGCTCATACTGTTGAGTTCTATGAAAAGACACTTCGTGATATCCTTGATAGTGGTATAGATTATGACAGTATCTGTTTTAAAGATGCAAGTGGTACTTCTAATCCTCAAAAAGTTTTTGAAACGATTAAAATGGCAAGAAAACTTGTTGGTAAAGATACACATCTTCGTCTCCATACTCATGAAACAGCCGGTGTCTCAGTAGCTGCATATATGGCAGCTTTAGAAGCAGGTGTAGATGGTATTGATTTAGCTGTTTCTCCTGTAAGTGGTGGAACAAGTCAGCCTGATATTTTAACAATGCTTCACGCAACTAAGGGTATGAATTTTGATCTTGGTGGTCTTGAACTTGGGAAAATCTTAACATATGAAAAAGAGCTACAAGGGTGTTTAGAGGATTACTTTATACCACCTGAAGCAACAATGGTCTCTCCTATTATTCCATTCTCACCAATGCCAGGTGGTGCACTGACTGCAAATACACAGATGTTGCGTGATAATGATATTATGGATAAATTTCCAGACGTTATTGCTGCAATGCAAGAAGTAGTTGAAAAAGGTGGTTATGGTACATCGGTAACACCGGTTTCACAGTTCTACTTCCAGCAAGCACTTAACAATGTTATGCAAGGTCCTTGGACGACAATTGCTCCAGGCTATGGGAAAATGGTTCTTGGTTATTTTGGTAAGACACCGGTTGCTCCAGATCCAGAAGTGGTAAAAATTGCTTCAGAACAGTTAAAATTAGAGCCAACAACAGAAAAAGCTTTAGATTTAGCTGATGCTGATCCTGAAAAATCTTTAGAGAGCTGGATTAATAGACTTAAAGATGAAGATATTGAAATAACCGAAGAAAATATCTTTATAGCAGCAGCATGTCATGAAAAGGGTATCGCATTCCTTAAAGGCAAGGGTGAGTTAAATGTACGTAAAATATCAGAAATGAAAAAAGATTGTGAAGAAGGAAGTTCAAGTATGGGTAGCGGAAATTATACAGTAGTAGTAGATGGACAAAAATTTAGTGTACAAGTTGCAGAGGGTGATGCAGATATTCAAGTAACAGCAGTAAATGGAGAGAGTGCAGCTCCAGCAGTAGCTCCAGCAGCGGCAGCTCCAGCTCCAGCAGCAGCTTCAGGCGATGATGTGGAAATCAAAGCACTTCTTCCGGGTAATGTTTGGAAAATTGTTGCTAATCCGGGTCAAAGTGTAAACGAAGGTGATGTTATTATGATTTTAGAATCTATGAAAATGGAGATAGATGTTGTTGCGCCAAAAGGTGGAGTAATCAAATCTATTAACGTAGCTACAAATGATAAAGTTGTAGAAGGTCAAGTCGTAGCAGTCTTAGGATAGATCAGATGAAAAATATTGTAATTAAACTATTTGCATCATTGATGCTTTTTGCATTTGTATTTTCTGCAAATGCTGCAGCATCAGAGCATGTAACAGCAGATGCACAGGCATCATCAACACATAAAGAAGAGACATACAAGTCTAAACCTTTCTCTCAAATGATTGAGGGGTTTTTAGAGTCTACTGGGATTGTAGCACTTGTAAATCCTCGTGCTGATGAGATGAGCTCTATAGGGCAACCGATGAGTAATTTTCATAAGGGTCTTGGTCGTATTATTATGATCTTTGTGACATTTTTACTCTTTTGGTTAGCTATTGCCAAAGGGTTTGAGCCACTGCTTCTTTTACCGATTGCATTTGGTGGACTTTTAGCCAATATTCCAATTGCCGGTATTGGTGGTCCACATGGATTTTTAGGTGTAATCTATCAAGCGGGACTCTCTAATGAGCTCTTCCCAATTATTATTTTTATGGGGGTTGGTGCAATGACAGACTTCGGTCCGCTTCTTTCAAACCCTAAAACAGCACTTCTTGGTGGGGCCGCTCAATTTGGTATTTTTGGTACACTTGTTGGAGCTATGGTTCTTTCACAGATGGGACTTGTTGACTTTACACTACAGCAAGCTTCTGCTATCTCTATTATTGGTGGTGCAGATGGTCCAACATCTATCTTTATTGCAACGAAACTTGCGCCTGAACTCTTAGGGGCGATTGCAGTTGCATCATATTCATATATGGCGATGGTACCGATTATTCAACCTCCTATTATGAAAGCTTTAACAACAGAAGCAGAACGTAAGATTAAAATGACAACACTTCGTCATGTGTCTCGTTTAGAAAAATTGGTTTTTCCTGTTTTAGTTCTTACTTTAGCTATTTTGGTCTTACCAGAATCTACACCACTAATTGGTGCATTTATGTTTGGTAACTTTTTAAAAGAGTCAGGTGTAGTTGAACGTCTTAATGATACGCTTCAAAATTCATTGATCAATATTACTACGATCTTTTTAGGTCTTGGTGTTGGTTCAAAATTAGCAGCAGATCAATTCTTAGTTCCTGAGACTATGTTTATTATGGTTCTTGGTATTATTGCATTCTCTGTAGGTACTGCAGCAGGTGTTTTAATGGCAAAACTTATGAATCTTTTCCCTGGACACAAGATCAATCCATTGATTGGTTCAGCGGGAGTTTCAGCTGTTCCTATGGCAGCTCGTGTATCAAACAAAGTTGGTATGGAGTATGACAGAACAAATATGCTTCTAATGCATGCGATGGGTCCTAATGTTGCGGGTGTTATTGGTTCGGCAGTAGCAGCTGGTGTATTAATCTCACTCTTTCAATAATTAAAATATAAATAGCGGCGCAATTGCGTCGTTACTTCTTCGTCAGCTACTAGAGTAGCCTTCCTCATCAGTGCCTAGCACTTACACCATTCTTTATATTTTATAGATATTTTTAATTGTTGAAAGTTGAAAATAGAGAAAAGAAAAAAACTACGCTTGGGCAGTCTCTTCCATAATAGAAGCTATAAGTGCGATAATACCATGACTTTTTGTTTTGTCAATGAAACCATTAGCTCCCAAGACTTCTGCTTCTCTTTTGTTGTTGTCTCCCGTCATTGAAGAATTTACAATGATTGGAATATTTCTAGTTTTAGTATTTGATTTGAGTAGTTTTATAACGGTAAAACCTGACATCTCAGGCATCTCAATATCTGTAATAATTGCAGGAACTTTATCGATTTGTGACTCATCAAGTGTATTGATATAATCAACAAGTTTTTTACCATTATCAAAGAGTTTCATATCTATATTTGCTTTTGCAAAGAGTTGTATGAGATGTCTTTGTGCTGTTTTTGAATCTTCTGCAATAAGAACTGTTCCAAATTTGAGTTTATCAGGAATCTTGACATCTTTTAAGAGCTCTGTATCTCGATCAACATCAACAAGTGCTTGCGGAAGTACATCTGCAAGGAGCTTTTCATAGTCAAGAATAAGACAGAGTGAACCATCTTCAAGACGGGTGTCATTCATAACAACACCATCATCTTTGAGTCTATAGCTATCAGGTGCATGCATCTCATTCCAGTTTTTCTTAAGAACTCTATATGCAGACATAATTCTTAGACCTATGATAACACCATTAAAGTCACAAATAAGAATATTTGAGCGTTGAATCTCATCTTTTGTAAGTGTAACACCCAACCAAGATGGAAGATTTAAAATAGGAATCTGTAGTCCACGTAAAATAATTGTCCCTTCAAGAAGAGGGTGTGGAGCAGGTATCTGTGTGAGAAAATGATTTTTTGCTTCAACTACTTCACGCGTTTTAAAGACATTAATAGCATAATAGGCAGAATCTTTTTTTTCACTTACACGAAAAACTAGAAGTTGTAATTCATTGTTTTTAGCCAAATTTGTAGCAGCATCAACATTATCTAATACAGACATTAAATCCCTTTTCGTTAAATATGCCTTAATAGTACCCAAAATAAAATGAAATATGCTTGAATATTAGCTAGGAAATGTTAAAATAGCTCTATTGAAGATAAAGGGAATTTATGAAGATAGGGATTATATTGTTTTTGTTTATTGTTTCACTCTTTGCAAACACCTATTATGCAAAGATAGAGCCGTATGAGTTGAGAAAGATTTCATCAAGTGTTTCAGGAGAAGTGCTTTTTACAGATGAAAATATGTTGGGGAAAAAGCTTTCAAATAAGCCTTATATTCTCATCGATGATACATTGGATAAAGATGAACTTGCAGCGATTAATGCAAAGCTGAAATTTTATAAAGATACACTAGAGAGAAATCAGATAATTTTAGAGAATTTAGAGAAGACTTTGCAATTAAAAAGAGAGAATTATCAACGGGTAAAAGTGTTGAAAATTAAATCTAAAATAGATAAAGATAATGAGTACTACAATCTCATTAGCAGTGAAAACAGTTATATTGCTACACAAAAAGAGATTAATAGTCTAAAAATCAGTATTGCTGATTTGGAGTTGAGAAAAAAACAGCTTTTAAAAACCATTGATGACAAAAGTTTAAGAGCAGAAGGGTTTGTTCTCTATTCGCTTGAAGTAAAACCGGGACAAGTTGTTGGTGTTGCTACTCCACTTGCTACTATTGCAGATACTTCCAAAGCGCTGCTTACTATCTTTATTGATGATGAAGATTTGAAAAACTTAGAGAAAAAAAGTATCTATATTGACGGTAAAAAGAGCTCTTACAAAGTAGATAGAGTGATCAACATAGCCGATACAAAAAATATTTCAAAATATAAAGCACAAATCATCATTAAAGCACCAAAAATCTTTTCTAAACTTGTAAAAATAGAGTTAAAAGAAGCTAAAAACGATGAATAGCAAAGTTACAGCTTGTCCACTTGACTGTTATGATGCCTGTGGTATCATCTATGATGAGGGAAAGTTAAAAGCTTTTAAAGATGGTCATACAGATGGATTTTTATGCCCACATATAAATCATTATGATACTCACGTAAGGATTGAAAAGCCTCGTTATAAAGGTCAAGAGATAGGTATGGATGAGGCTCTTTTAAAGCTAAAAGAGATGATCGATGCAAATTTTAAAAGTGATCTGCTTCATTATCGTGGCAGTGGAAATTTTGCGTTGATGCAGGGTGTGACTGATTATGTTTTTTCTCAAATGGGATGTTGTTTGACAGAGGGGTCTCTTTGTGATGGTGCTGGTGAAGCCGGCATTATAGAAGGTCGAGGAAGCAATAAAAATATGCCACTCTCAGAGATCGCAAACTCTGAAGTTGTTGTTATATGGGGGAGAAATCCGCACGTGACATCATCACATCTTCTACCGCTTATAAAAGATAAGACCATTATTGTTATAGATCCTGTAAAGACAAAAATTGCAAAGATGGCAGATCTTTATATTCAGATAAAGCCACATACAGATATCTTTCTTGCGATGCTTTTATACCGTTTTTTACATATTGAAGATGCTTGTGATGATGCATTTTTAGAGGAGTTTGCAAGCGAGCATGAGGAGTATTATGAACTCACGCAGACGATTCGTATAAAAGCTATTTTAGATGATATTGGTATGACACTTGGGCAGATTGGTGAGTTTTTACACCTTGTAATAGGAAAGAGAGTAGCATTTATTTGTGGTGTAGGTATACAAAAGTATAGAGATGGTGCAGATATTATGCGTGCTATTGATGCATTTGCTGTTGGACTTGGTCTTTTTGGTAAAGAGGGCTCAGGTGTTGCTTATTTAGGAGATTCAAAAGAGTCTCTTGATATGCCTTTTGATATAAAAAAAGGTAAAAAAGTCTCTAAAGTAAATACGCCATTTGATGAATTTAAAACAGTTTTCATTCAAGGGGCAAATCCTTTGGCACAGATGCCTGACTCAAACAGAGTCATGCAGAGTATGTCGCATGTAGAGAATGTTGTCTATTTTGGTCTTTATGAAAATGAGACAAGTCAGAGAGCTGATTTGGTTATTCCTGCAAAAACATTTCTGCAAAAAGATGATATACGGACATCATACTCTCATCATGGTATGATGGTTATGAACAAGCAGATAGAGAGCGACATTGGAGTTTCAGAGTATGATTTGGCTGCATATCTTGCCGAAGCTTATGATGTTGCATTAAAGAGTGAAGCCAAATATCTTCAATACTATAAAAATCAAGGTGTCGTGAAGATTGATGGCTCTTTTGAAGTAGAGAAGCGAGAAGCTGTACCTTATAAAAACGGTTTTGATACAGATGATGGTGAATTTCTCTTTTTAGAAGAGTTTGAAGTGCCTCAAAAGGTAGGGGAGGGAGAGTTCTATCTTCTTACACCTAAATCACCCAAATCATTGAACTCTCAATTTCATAGAGAAAGTTCTGTCTATCTTAACAGTGCTCTTGGATTTGATGAAGGTCAAGCCGTTAAGTTGATCTCAAATGCAGGTGAAGTGACTTTAAGTGTCAAAATAAACAATGATCTGCGTGAGGATTGTGTTTTGATATACAGTGGCACACCAGGTGTCAATAATTTGACAACTTCTAAACACTCTTATGAGGGTAAAAATGCAATTTTTCAAGAAAATTTTGTGCGAATTGAAAAAATAAACTAAAGGATTTCTATGAATATACAAGAACTAGATAAAAAATATGTACTTCCTACCTATGCACGTGCGGATGTAGAGTTTGTAAAAGGTGAGAATGCAACACTTTTTGATGTTAACGGAAAAAAATATATAGATTTTACTTCTGGAATAGGGGTTGTCTCTGTTGGTCATGGTAACAAAAGAGTAGCAGATGCAATTTGTAAGCAGGTGAGTGCGATTACACATATATCAAACCTTTACTATATTGCTCCACAGGCTGAAGCTGCTCAAAAAGTTGTAGAGGCAAGCGGGTATGATATGCAGTGTTTCTTTGCCAACTCAGGTGCAGAAGCCAATGAAGGTGCTATTAAGATAGCTCGTAAACATGGTGAGCGTGATGGTGAGATTAAGCGTTATAAGATCATTACACTCAACCACTCTTTTCATGGTCGTACAATTACAACAGTAAAAGCAACGGGTCAAGAGTCTATGCATAACTACTTTGGACCTTTTCCAGATGGTTTTGTCTATGCTGATGGACTTGATGCAATAGAGTCACTTTTAGATGACCATACTGCAGCTGTGATGATAGAGCTTATTCAGGGTGAGGGTGGAGTAGAGCCACAAGATAAAGAAAAAGTACAAAAATTAGCAAAACTGCTCAAAGAAAAAGAGATTCCACTCATTGTCGATGAAGTCCAAACGGGATGTTATCGTGTTGGTGAATTTACGGCTTCTCAAGCCTATGGAATCGAGCCAGAGATCATTACACTTGCTAAAGGTGTTGGTGGTGGTGTACCTGTAGGAATCGTGATGACAACGCTTAAAGAGGTTCTTTGTGCGGGAGATCATGGCTCTACATTTGGAGGAAACTACCTCTCAAGTCGTGCTGTATGTGAAGTGGTCACAATTTTGAATGAACTCAAAGAGAGTGGAGATTTGGAGATAACCTCTTTGATGTTTAACAAAGCGCTTGAGGCATTTTACAAAGAGCACCAAGATCTCTTTATGCAAAAAGTAGGATTTGGAATGATGTGTGGTCTGCGTGTAAAAGATGCAGATACTCTAACAAACATTATAAACGCAGCAAGAGAGCATGGTGTAATGCTTCTAAAAGCTGGACGTAATACACTGAGATTTTTACCACCACTTACAATCACAAAAGAGGAAATTGATGAAGGCTTCAAAGCTCTTAATATCGCTATCGCTTCTCTCTAGTACATTGTTTTGTAATGAAAACAATCTAAAGTATGATAGTTATCTGTCTGATTATAAACAAAAAGAGTTTGGATATGACTACAATAAAAATGAAGAGGAGTCTCTAAAGCTTAGAGACTCTTGGATAGCACCGCTTCAGTTGAATTACTCATATTCACGCAGTAATCCCTATATTGGAGAGCAGATCAGTCAGAGTGCTTCTGTGCGTATGAACCAACCTATCTTTCAGAGTGGTGGTATCTACTATGCCATCAAATTTGCTGGTGCAAGTAAACTTTTTAATGACTATACAGTCGATAGTGCAAAGAGAAAGATGATAAAAGACACCATCTCTACACTTTTGCAGATAAAACAGTATGAGTTGCGTGAGAAGAAACAAAAACTACAAATTGCTAATGCAGAGATTAATTTAGAGCAGAAGAAAGAGGAGTACCTTAGTGGTCAGTTGGACTCTGGATTCTTAGATGATGCTATTATTCAGAAAAATGTTGTTGTGCAGACAATGTATGATATTGAGACAACAAAAGAGAAACTTATTGCCACTTTTCACTCATTCAGTGATTTAGATTATGAGACTACAAAGCTACCACATCTTGAACTTATTTCAGAAGATGAGTTTTTAAAATCAAATATCTCTTTACGTTTAGCACAAGCAACTATTGAAAAAAATAGATATGCAAAAGATGTGACAATCTCATCATATCTGCCGAGTGTGAATTTTACAGCTTCTTATAATTGGAACAAAAAAGAGAATCAACAGTTTACAGCAAGTATTCCTGCTGATTCAGAAGAGAACAGATACTATAGCTATGGTTTTGCAATCTCTATGCCTTTAGATATAAATACCTTTCGTTCAGTAGAATCTGCACGTGTAGATTACCTTAAATCTGAAGTGTTAAAACTGGACAAGTTAAGAGAACTCAAGGCACTCTTTGAGCAGGTAATGCAAAATATTCATAACTATGAGAAGAAGATTCTTTTAAGTCGTGAAAACATTGATCTCTATGCAAAACTGTTGCGTGATACAAAAGAGCTATATAGTGCAGGGTATAAGACAAAATATGATGTAGATACCTTAGCAAACTCTTTAAAGATTCAAAATTTAGATATGAAAATCTATGAGATAGATAAGCAGTTGGAGTTATTGACTCTCTATGAGATGTATATGAATATACAATTAAGAGGCGAATAGGGTTTAGATGAAATTTAGTGAATATATGACAGAGTGGCTGTATGGTGAAGATGGATACTATGCGACCTATAAGAACATTGGAAAAGAGGGGGACTTCTATACTGCCGTCAGTACGAGTAAGTTCTTTGGTGGAACGATTGCCAAGCATATTATCAGTTTGGTTGATGAGGGCTTTTTAGCCGTTGATGCTACCATTTGTGAGATTGGTGCGCATCACGGTTACTTTTTAGCAGATGTGTGTGAATTTCTTTATACTTTAAGACCTGCACTACTCTCATCTTTTAACTTTGTGATTATTGAGCGTTTTGATGATCTGCAAGAGCAGCAGCGAAACTATTTTGAAGAGAGCTTTGGTGATTTTATAAAATTAACACACTATAAATCTCTCTCAGAGATGCATGTTCAAAATGCATTTTTTATTGCCAATGAGATCTTTGATGCATTTGCTTGTGAACTCTATTTTAAAGGGAAAACTGCACGTGTACAAGATCATAATGTTGAATTTGATGTAGAAGATAGCTGGGTAGAGCAAAAAGCAAAAAAGTATCATAAAGACAGAGGTGAAATAGCTGTCGGTTATGAAGAGTTTGCTACTGAGATGGCAGCTGCAGCAGATAAGTTTGAATTTATGAGCTTCGATTATGGTGAGATGCAGGCTCGTCCTGATTTTTCACTTCGTATCTATACAAAGCATAAGGTTCTACCATTTTTCTTACCTGAAGATAATGAGGATTATATTGAACGTAAAGAGCTTTATAAAAAGAGTGATATTACTTATGATGTGACTTTTGAACATGTTAAAGATGCCTATGAAGAGGCTGGTGTAGAGTTTATAGAGTTTAAAGCTCAAATGGTTGCACTTGTTGATATGGGGCTTTTGGATCTCTTAGAGATGCTACAAAAAAATGCAGATGAAAAGATCTATAAGCAAGAGCTTGAGAAAGCCAAAATGCTTATAATGCCAAACTTTTTAGGTGAACGATTTAAGATGATCCGTTTTCGAAAGGCTTAATGTCTTAAGATGTAGGAGATCTTAATTGTAAACTCTTTTGGAAAATCAAAGATAGTTTTATCTACCTCTATTGGAAAACTTCTCTCAATCGCTTCTCTTGTAGAACGGTTAAAGATTCTACGTCCTGAGAGGATGGTGATGTTATCTACATTTCCATTTTCTAAAACTCTAAATTGTATCTCTACAGTACCTTCAATAGCGCGTCTTCGTGCAGTGTGAGGGTATGATTTATTACTATTTATTCTCTCTACAAGTTCTGCTAAAAACTGATTTTGTTTTGCTAAAAGCAGATTTTTTTCAATACGTTGTTGTGCTAGTTTACTTTGGTTTATTTGTGGTGATTGCTCCTCTTGAGGCAGTTGTGTTTCTGGTTCTTGTGAAACTTTTTCTTCTATAATTTCCTCTTTAACAATCTCTTCTTTTACAATCTCCTCTTTTTTAACAATCTCTTCTACTTTTTTAGGCGTTTGCAGTGGTTTTGGAATTGGTTTAGCTTTAGGAATCGGTTTTGGCTTTGGTTTTGGTTTTGGTTTTGGTTTTGGCTTGACCTTATGTTTCGGTTTTGGTTTCGGTTTCGGTTTAACCTTGTGTTTTGGCTTAGGCTTAGGTTTTTTGGCAACGACTTTTACTGCTGTTTTGTGAGCTACAATACAAAAACTGATCTGTTTTGCATGATGGTTTTTACATTTATGTGGACAGTAGTTTGGTTTATTAAGAGCATAGATGATACCCGCAATAGCAGATATATAAAGTGCTAATGCGACAATAAAAGAGATTAAGTATCTACTCATGAAGTTTTGCTCCTGATAAAAATATATACATTATTGGAAGATAAAAGAGATTTAAAATAGCTTTTTGAGTTTGCTCACTAATATAGAGAAACTTTAACTAGTTAACATCTCAATTTTAATTTTGTAAATTATACCTTGTTTCAAGTTTAGTTGGAGCTAATTATTTAAATAGTTACAACTTCTTTTGAGTATAATAAAAGAGTGTTACAAAAGTGTTAATTTTTTTATAAAGTAGATTTAAGGAATAGTAAGTGGGGTTTATGTCACATAAACCCACTTGTGAGGAGAGTTTTAGAGCCCTTCTATCATTTTCATCAACTCTTCAGGACGGTTAGAGTTTTTGATGGCATTCTCTTTTGAGATGACATTTTTTTGTAAAAGCTCAATGAGCTGTTGCGTTTGTGTTGTCATATAGGTCTCTTGTTGATTGAGTTGCATTTGTGAGTAGATCTGGTGTACTTTATCTTCACGAATCTGATTTTGAATCGCAGGATTTGTAATTAAAATCTCCTGAGTAGCAACTTTTCCACTTCCTATACGAGGAATAAGAGTTTGCGATATAACTGCTACTAAAGAAGAAGCAAGTTGTGCACGAATCTGTGCCTGTTCTTCACCATTGAAGACATCAATTATACGGTTAATAGTACCAGGTGCAGAGTTGGTGTGGAGTGTTCCAAAGACCAAGTGACCGGTTTCTGCAGCAGTTAAAGCCGCTCCAATGGTTTCAGCATCACGCATCTCCCCGATGAGAATGATGTCAGGATCTTGACGGAGTGAATATTTAAGTGCTGTTGCAAATGAGTCAGTATTGCTCCCTACATCACGTTGTGAAAAGAGTGATTTGATATTTTTATGTACAAATTCTACGGGATCTTCAATTGTAATGATGTGACGACGCTCTGTCATATTTATTTCATGAAGCATAGAAGCAAGTGTGGTTGATTTACCTGAACCAGTAGGTCCAGTAACTAAGATAAGTCCTTTTTCACGCTTAATAAGCTCTTTAAAGATAGGAGGGTTTCCATACTCATCAAGTGTTGGAATATCAATAGGAATCATACGAAAGGCACAACCAATCCCATGAATAGTGCGGTAGTAGTTGGCACGAAAACGACCAATATCTTTTAACTCAAACGAGAAGTCTAACTCATTATGCTCTTCAAACATCTTTTTCTGTTTGTCTTCGATGAGAGAGTAGGCCATCTCTTCTACATCATTAGCACTTAACACAGGTAGATTTAGAGCGCGCAGCTCTTTATCTATTCTAATCTGTGGCTCACTTCCTACAACAAGGTGTAAGTCCGATGATTTAAATGCTAAAACACTCTTGAGTAGTTTTTTTATATCTAATCTTTTACTTGCACCCTCAGTCGGTGCTGCAACTTCTTCACTCATAAAAGCTCCTCTTTATCTGAATTTTTGAATATATTCATCTTCATTATAACCTACAATAAGATCAGAGTCAACTTCTACAACCGGTCTTTTAATGAGTAGATTTTCACGACACAGCCATTTTGCTTTTTCTGTATCGCTGAGGTTGAGTTCTTTGAGTTTGAGGTTTCTATAGGTCGTACTTCGTGCATTGAAAAGTCTGTTTATATCTGTTTTTTGAAGCCATTGCTCTATTTTTTCACACGCTAAAGGTTCTTGTTTAAAATCAAAAAGTTCATACTCAATGTTGTTCTTTTTAAAAAAAGAGAGTGCTTTTTTGACACTGTCACAGTTTTTTATACCATAAACTTTTATCATTCTTTTACTTACTCAATAATCTTAGGTACAATGAAAAAGTCATCTGCACTTTTTGGTGCATGTTTGAGAATATCTTCATGAATTGACGGGTCACATTTTGGAGTGTCCTCACGCAGTGGTGTAGCTGCATCACTCATTGCAAAACTTGCCTCTACTCCGTCTGTATTTAATTCACTGAGGTTGTCCACAAAACCTACTATCTCTGAGAGCTGCTCAATGATCTCTTCACGTTTCTCTTCGTTAACTCTTATATATGATAATTTCTCTAATCGGCTTAATAGTGCATCATCTACTTGCATATTGTATCCTCAATAATAATTCTGTTTTTGAGATTTTACCATAGAAAGAGCATTTGTTTGATGAAACTTTAACAAACTATGCGATAATATTATGAAATTTTAAAATATAAGATAGAGAATAAGGAAAAAGTTTTGAGTTTAAAAGAAAATTTAGAGATGGTAAAAGATGAGTTAAATTCAGAAGAGAAATTTTTTGAAAAAGCGGTGATTACAGAGAGATTTGTTAAAAAATATAAAAAGCCTTTAATTGGGGCTGTTGTGGCTGTAGTTTTGGTTGTAGCTGGAAATTTGATCTATACGGCAAGTGAACAAAACAGAGTAGCATCTGCAAATGAGACATTGGCAGTTTTAGAGAAAAATCCTAAAGATACAGCGGCTCTTGCAAGGCTTGAGTCTCTCTCTCCAGCACTGCACGATGTTTGGCTCTATTCTCAGGCAATTGCTCAAGAGAATGCTGCAGAACTTGAAAAACTGAAAAATTCAAAAGCTTTGATTGTAAATGATACTTCTATTTATGAAGCAGCACAAAATAAAAAAGATTTAGCTTCTTTAGAGGCTTACTCTGAAAAACAAAATGCAATCTATAAAGATTTATCAGTAGTTATGAGTGCTGTTCTTTTGATGAATGAAGGCAAAACTGATGAGGCGCATGGGAAATTGGAAATGATTGGCAGTAGCTCTCCATTAGCACAGGTAGCGAGTGCATTAATGCACTATGGAGTGAAATAAGTTTTGAGACTCTCTATACTCTATCTCTTACCATTTTTTATACTTTTTTTTACGGCTTGTAGCACTAAAGAGGTCTTTGAACCAAAAAAACTCTCTACTCCTTGGGAAAAAACAGCTTCTATGGATGAGAGTATCACTGACACTTCCGATAATGTGGCTCTTTTAGAGAATAACAAGGTTCTCTCACGCAATGGTGAACTTAATGTTACTGTTGCTAAAGATCAACGTCTTATCTCTTTAAGTGACAATCGTGTCATCAGTGCTTCAATAGATGGCAATATCACTTTAACCTCTATAGTTGATGGAACAACAGAGAAGCTCGATCTAAAAAAGACAATTGCAGGGGCGAGTGTTCATAATAATCTTTTGGCTGTACTCTTTGCAAATGATGATATAGCGCTCTATGATACACAAACAAAAGAGATTCTTTTTAAAGAGCAGGGTGGAAAAGCGATTGCAAACGATATGCGTATTGTCAATCCCTACTTCTTAGATGATCTAGTTATCTTCTCTACATTGGATGGGAAGGTTATCATTGTAAACTCTAAACTGAAAAAGAGACTCAGAACTGTTATTGTCTCTTCTGCTGACTATTTTAACAATGTTATCTATTTTAATATTGTGGACAATAAAATCTTGGCAGCAAGCTCTTACAAACTGCTTGCAATGGCACAAAAAGAGCTTCGTCATAAGTATGAGATCAGAAATATTGTTTTTGATGGAAAACTCATCTATATTACAACTAAGCAGGGTGAAGTTATAGCGTTGACACCAACTCTACAGGTAGATTCAAAGATTAAGCTCCCTTTTGCACACTTTCTCGGGATGATCAGTCATAAAGATAAACTCTATATTCTTGAAAAAGAGGGTTATATGATAGTAGTTGATAAAAAAACATTTAACTACACTGTTCACGAATTAGATATGAACGATGGATTTGTTTTTGTCGGTAAAAATATTTTTTATGTGGATGATGAAAAAATCTCAATAGAATAATGTCAAATGAATTAGAGGCTTTTATAGAGTATATAACAGTCACAAAGGCACTCTCAAAAAAGAGTGTCTCTGCTTATAAAAGTGATCTGCTCTTCTTTGAAGAGAAGCTCAAAAAACCTCTTATTAAACTCAATACAGCTACACTTCTCTTAGCTCTTGAGAGTTACGAGAACAAACGCACCCTCAACCGTAAACTCTCCTCCATCAATGCCTTTTTTGATTTTTGTTACAAGTCTCAGTTCTTAGATGAGAAGACAAAGCTTAGACTCTCAAAAATTCCCAAGCTTTTACCAAAGTTTCTCTCTTATGAAGCGATTCAAAATGGTCTGCAGCTCATTGATAGAAGTACATGGATAGGTCTGCGTGACTATGCACTCATACTCTTTTTATATGCAAGCGGTTCACGCATTAGTGAAGCACTGGAGCTCTCACGCAACGACATAGAAGGGGAGTGGCTGCATATTCGTCATGCAAAAGGGGAAAAAGAACGTATTGTGCCTCTGGCTATTGTTGCCCGTGAAGCGATAGATAGCTACTTGCGTGAGGCACCGTTTGAAAAAGAGTACCTTTGGTGTAACTATAAAGGTGGTAAACTCAGTCGCATATCTGCTTATAAAATCACTCAAAAATATTTAGGAGTCTCTCCTCACGTTCTGCGTCACTCCTATGCTACTTCACTGATTCGCGGTGGTGCAGACCTAAGAGTAGTACAGGAGTTGCTTGGACACGCTTCACTGCTGACAACACAGGTCTATACACACATTCAAAAGCAAGATCTCAAAGATACGGTAAGTGT
>Ga0256828_1000707_pt1 | contig 21869 bp, 23 predicted proteins | sample CV88metaG_FD_185993 | JGI IMG/M metagenome (GOLD analysis project Ga0256828, IMG submission 185993) | Hydrothermal vent microbial communities from East Pacific Rise, Pacific Ocean - CV88 | ecosystem: Environmental > Aquatic > Marine > Hydrothermal vents | place: Pacific Ocean: East Pacific Rise...
TTAGGAGCAGGTGCTGCTTTTTCTTCTACAAGCTTAGCTACTTCGGTTTCTGTTGCTGGTGCTGATACTTCTTCAGCCGCTGCTTCAGCCATTACAGCTTCCATTTCACCTGCAGGTACTTCTTCAGCAGATCCACCGTTAGCTTCAGCATATGCTGCTTTACCTTCGATAATTGCTTCAGCCATCTCTTTACAGAAAAGGTTGATTGAACGGATAGCATCATCGTTTCCTGGAATTGGGTAATCGATTACATCTGGATCACAGTTAGTATCAAGAGGAGCTACAACTTTCATTCCCATTCTTTTTGCTTCTTTTACTGCGATGTGTTCTTTCACAGCATCAACAACAAACATCAATTCTGGAAGTTTTTTCATGTGTCTGAAACCTTCTAGGTATGAAGAAAGTTTTTCTTTCTTTCTTAAAAGCATCAATGCTTCTTTCTTAGTAAGCATTTCAAGTTGACCATTTTCTTCCATTTGCTCGATGATTTCGAGTTTTCTGATAGATTTTTTCATCGTTGGGTAGTTTGTTAACATTCCACCTAACCATCTTGTAGCAACATAAGGCATACCACATCTCTCAGCGTGTTCTTTTACTGCTTGTCTAGCTTGTTTTTTAGTTCCTACGAAAAGTACTGTTTGACCTTCAGCAGCTGCATCTCTTACTACATTGTAAGTGTATTTGAAATATCTAAGTGTTTTTTGAAGGTCGATAATATAGATGTTCTTTCTAGCACCGAAAATGAATTTCTTCATTTTTGGATTCCATCTTCTTGTTTGGTGTCCGAAGTGTACACCACATTCGAGTAAGTCTTTCATTGTTACCATAAGTTTCTCCTTGGTATATAATCATAATGAAATTTTCCATGTCATAATACATAAAAATTTCGTTAAAAGCATATTGCTTCATCACTAGGTTTAATCCGCTGTAGTCCTCAATGTTAACTTTAAAACAAAGCTACACAACCGTGCAAGGAATAACTACATGTGTATTTACCAAATCCTATAAAGAATAAGGAACGCGATTATACCGAAAATATATTTAAAATAAATATAAATTTTAGAAATGATAAATGTAACTTCCTGAAAAAGCAATTGCAGATGTATTTGCAAAACCATTAGATATCAAAGAAACACTATAATCTTTTTCCTGAAATTTTATACCTCCACTTTTAAACCTTGTTTCATAGAGCAATGTTACTTTTTGTGTATTATTAAATATTGTAGAAATTGTCACATAAGGGATTGTTATGTTATCCATACTTTCAAGTCCAACTGTCATATCTGTCTTCTGAGAAAAATATTTTTTTATATCTATATGATATTTGGGAGTGATTTTTTGAGTATAGTTTCTATAGACTTCCAAACCATTTATTGTAGGATTATATTCTACATGTCCATTATTATTAATTATCTGGTTATTAGTTTCTATAGCAACATAACTAAAAGGCAAATGTTTCCAATGAGATCTTGATAGCAGATTATTAGCTATCATTTGAAGTTCTATGCCATATTTTTTATTGCTATACAATAACCCAAGATGCAATCCATATCCAATACCATAAGTGTTTTTAACATCCAAATCATATAACAAGTTATCCAAATAATAATAATCTGCTATTGCTGTTGCATTATACGTCATATCTGTAGCAATATTTCCTTTTCCCAAAAGAGAACCATCTTGTATATCGGTAGCATAGGAAAGATATGTAGATGCACCTATTATTAATTTTTGTTCATTATTGTTTAAAAGAAAAATATTTTTAGAAAACATAACTCCATGTTCTTGAATACCATTCATTTTCAATTGTAAATCATAATTTTGTTCAGATTGGAATTGAATATCATTTTTTATAGCATGATAAAAGTCAACAAAACCTCTATTTGATGTCGCCAAAAAATTCCGTGTATAAAAATAACCTACATAATAACCATTCAATTGAATTCCTATATCAACTCTAAATTCTTCCATCGCTATATTATTTTTATTCTTGGGATTATATTCACCCTCCCAATCATTAAAAAATCCTTTAATTGAAACTGGGTCGTTAGCAATAAATCCTTGAATATTCATCATGGCTGTATATTGTGTACTGGGAGATGTAGGATTGAAAAAAGGAAGAACTTCTGCACAGAGTATAGAAGTCATCACAAGTGCAATAAAAAGAGATTTAGAGAAAAAAGGGGACAATATCCCCTCTCTTTTAGAAAATGGTTTCAAATGTACCATCTAAATATTTTATGATAGCAATATTATCATTTCTTGTTTCAATCGTAGCAATCACTTTACCATTTTTAGTTACTAGACTTCCAGTTTCATGGGATGCATCACCATTCACCAACTTGTCGTTGTTAAGAATAAAATCTGCCTTTGCTCCAGATTCATTCGTAAATGTGAGTTGACCATTTTTACCCACTTTATCAAGACTTCCATTTACACTTAACAAAGTACTATCATGTGTATAAGAAGCTGTGATGCTATGTTTATGTGCATCATCTACTTTCATTTCATATGCAATATTGACTAAAGTCTCAGGTCTTTGTGGCATAAGCAGTTTACCATTCACATTTACCTTAAGTTGTGTATCATCCTCTGCATTGTCATTATCTACGAGATTGATTGTAGCCGCATTTACTAATTCAATGTTTACTTTTCCACTAAGTTCACCATTTGTTTTTGTATTTTTAAGACTACCTTCAAAAGAAAGTTTTTTAGGGATATATCCGCTATTTCCAATCTTATCATCAGTATACTTCCAAGTATCAATATTTATATTTGGTTGACTTCCATCACTACATGTAGCACTAATATTACTAGCAGATTCTATTTCAGTTTGTGTATAGTTCCCAGGAATATCAAAGATATACAAATTCACTTGATTAGTAGTTCCGTAGTATTCCTGTTCATACACATATTCTGCTCCATTAATAGTAAGCGTAGCATTTACATTATTTAAATTAGCAGCACTACAATAAATGAATCCATGTACAGATGTAATGGGAACTTCTTCTACTCCACCCCTAGCTGCCAATGAACTATTTACTGCATATTCTGGAACACTTAATGTACCCGCCATACTATAATCACCGGTAACTGCACTAAGTTTAATTTCATCAAGTTTAAGATAATTAAATATTGGACTATCATCAGGATTATTAGGTTGACTGTAACTTGCTTCTGCTTTAATAGAATCTATACTGATTTTATTCCCCGTATTTTCTATAGTAAAATCACTTAATGTTGCATTCACAATATCTCCAGATTTTACAAGCGTAATATCAAGTGATACATTTTGTGTTTCTATAATAGTATTATTTTGATCATAAATATTTGATGCATAAGGTAGTGTTCCATTAAATGTTGCATTTAATGTTCCAAAAGTATATTCTATCCCTGGAGTAATCTCAGGTATTGTAATCATTCCTTCATATGTATGTTCTGGAATACTTGCATCATATTTCCATTCTGTTGCATTCACTTTTGTAACCGTAACATTCATTGTAGCATAGTCACCATCAAAATGTACATCGATAGCTCCTCCAGAGGATGTTTCGTTTTTATCTCTTGCGTTGCTTACAAGGTCAATCACTCCTACGATATAATCACTTACTGTATTGATATCCAATGCCACACTATCTAGAGCTGTACCCATATCTTGTGCTTCATTTTTAGCATAAGACTCCATAGTCGTACCTTGAGTTCTTAAGTCTTGAATAAATTTTTGCACTGCTTCTTTATCATCAAGTGGCGCTATATTTGCAGGTGGTGTGTAAGTACCATTATTATCTGTAAGATTATTTGTAAGATTATCATCAGCCATTACTGCTGTCAATGCATGTACATCTACATCAGTATTACCATCAGCACTACCATCTGAAAGTTGCTCAGCTAAAGCGTTTGTCACCTCTATAACAGATCTAGTACTATCTTCATCTGCTAAAGTATGTATAGCACCTATAATTTGTGCCGATGTACCAGCTATAGGATTATCTGCAATCGGATCAACACCGAAAAGCACACCCACTTCAGCTCTTGCATCCACAAACTCATCTGCTGTTACAGAAGAAATATCACCACCTGCTTGTTCTTCTGCTCTTTGGTAAACTATTTCAGTAAGTGGTGAAATATGTACAGTTTGATCTACACCTGCTTCTACATTAGCAAGAGAATTAAGTGTCACATCACTTCCACATGCCTGTGTCGCATTTGTAGCAGGGTTTAACATAGTAGAGTTACCGTCTTCACAAGTAACATTCACTAAAACTATCCCTGTATGCTCTACATTTAATACATATGAACCATCTGTTATACTTGTTCTACCTCCAGCAAGTACTGCACCTGCTGGTGTTTTTGCCGTTACTATACCATTTAAAATAAGATCATCATCTGCAATTCCACTGATTTTTGCACTTTTGGCGCCTGTGTTAGCCGATGGAGGTGTACTACTTCCCCCACCACAACCTATCAAAGATAATAATGCAACCGTTGCAATACTACTTAAAACAATTTTTTTATTCATTTTTCTTCCTTATAATTATTATAATATTATAACCCTCCCTATTTAACATTAACTTAATAGAAAAAGGAAAAATACCTAGCTAAGATTATATGTAAAAAATGTCAAAAAAATGTCAAAAAAGTCACCTGTTATAAACCATGATTTATTGTTGTAATTCTACTAATTTAGCCTTGACATCATCTACATGTCCTTTAACCCTTACTTTATCCCATACCGCAGCAACTTTTCCCTCTGGATTGATGATAAATGTTGAACGTACCACACCCATATATTCTTTACCCATAAACTTTTTAAGTTGCCATACGCCAAAGGCATTACAAAGTTCTTTATCTTCATCTGAAAGCAATGTAATTTTAAGATCTTTTTTCTCTATAAAATTTCTATGTTTTTTTGGAGAATCTGGACTTACACCAAGTACAATGGCATCTAATGCTTCAAAATTTGGCAATGCTTCGGTAAAATCGCAGGCTTCTGTCGTACAGCCTGGTGTGTTGTCTTTTGGATAAAAATAAAGTACTATCCATCTACCTTTTATATCTCTAAAACATATCTCTTCTTCATCTTGATTTGGCAGACAAAAGTCTGGTACGGTATCACCTATTTGTAACATTAACTATCCTTGTATAGATTTTTTGATAGTATAACAGAATGAATAATGAAAATGAAGAAACTAAAAAAATTTTACTCGCAGATATAGAAAAACTCATAGCTTATGGTAGAGAAGAGCCTACCATAAATCCAGACTTATTGGTCTATTTGGAGATAGAAGATCTCATCAATACCAAAGCCAAACTCCTAGAACGTGTAGGTAAGCTTAGCGATGAAGATACGGAGTGGTTAGAACAGTTTAAGAAGTATGAATAATATTATTTAGGACATACTTCTTCAGTGCCACGTAAATCACTAGACTTATCAAACTCAATATTATATTTTTTAAGTATCATACTCTGCTTCGCTCTTGCTTCATCTTTGTCTATGATAACCTTTACCCCATCTTTATCTTCCAATACAATATATTTCTCTTTTGCAGTGTTTAACTTGGTATAAAAATCTTTAAAATCTACAAAGGTTTCCCCATTAATTTTTTCTATAGGCCACATAGCGAAGTCATTATTACCTCTAGTTAGGTCAGAGGCAAGCACTTTAAGTAAGACTACAATCTCTTTTTTCTGTTTCTCTTGCCATTGAGAAGCAAGATAAGAGAGTGTCAAACGATTACGATTACTTGAGAGTATAAGATTACGTGTCAAAGGAGAAAATACATATCCACCATAAATAAAATATGTTGGCATCCTATCATAGCGTGTGGTCTTTACCAGATACATATCATCTGCCGAATATTTCAACTCAGCATCTACTTTCATCTTTTCTTTATCTCTAATCACATCCAGTATGACTTTTTCACCCATTTGATGTTTGTCTACATAATAATAAAAGTTTGTATATTCATGTTCCCTAAAAGCTGATGTACCATCATCTTCTACCCTGTGTCCATCAACTGCAGTAAGAATGTCTCCCTCTTTCAAGATACCTCTTAAAGAAGAGTTGTAGACAACCTTGTCTATAAGTTTGCCTGTTATATTATCATCTAACCCATAGTAACGTCTTAAAGTAGGATTTTCAAGTTTTTGAGTACCAAGTCCCAGATCAGCAAAACCATCATATGTCCCATCTTTCATATCATTTATAAAATGCTGTACCATACTTACAGGTACCAAATAACCTATATTTTGAGATTTGGTAATTACCTGCATCACAACACCTACTATCTTACCATCAGAAAGTGCCGGACCTCCAGAATTTCCAGGATTGACTGCGGCATCTACCTGTATAGCTAAAAAAGATTCTCCACTATGTGCGTAGACATGGTGTTCAACACGTGACACAACCCCAATCGTAGCAGAAAGTGTACTTCCTCCCATGGGATACCCATAAACCACTATCTTTTGTTCTACCTCAGGCAAGGTACCAAAAGTTAATGGAGTGACACCTGCAAAAAAAGACTTCTCTTTGACTTTCAATAGTGCCAAATCAGCTTGATGAGACACAGCATACACCTGAGCGACATAGCGTTTTCGTTGACCATATCGCTGCACTTCTATAAATGCCTGATCTGCTACTACATGTGCATTGGTTAATATAAAACCCCCTTCAATAATAGATCCTGAACCCGTACTTTGTTGCATCGCACTTGACCAAGGTATCTGATAATTTGGTATTTTTGAAGTGGTGTAGATTTTAACAATCGCTTGCTTAGTTACATCATCTTTATGTATATTGGCACTTAACATAAAAGTATTTAAGAGTAAAATTATTATTACATATCGCATAAAAATCCTTCAAATTCTTCTGCATCTATGCAGTCAATATTTCGTTGTTTTGCTTCTTTTATCATAAGTCCTGTTTCTGTAGATGAGAGTAACATTTTATCTTCATTGTATAGTCTAGCAGAACATACCCCACAACTAGGACTTCTGTCTTTACCAATACATAAATCTATCTGAGGATGTGTGTTGAAAAAATCTGTAGCATAAGCTACAATAGGAGAAGATAAGTTCATTCCATTGTCATTGGAAAAGGCACTAACCCCATCTTTAGTTTGAATCAAATCCATCGTAGGTCTTGGACTTCCGAAGGCATAATCTTCAGGACAAAAAGGGATAAGCGTATGCCCCTTAAGTTTTTCCAAGAGTTCTTCATTTTTATTATCTGTTGCATCATAACGGCATTTGTCACCTAGAAGACAAGCAGATATAGCTACAATTTTTTTCATCATACGATAAAGAGAAGAATATACACCCAAATACCAGTAATTGCAGTAAGAACTATCCATAAGAAGGCTCTTCTCCCTGCTTTTTTATGTGAAGTAGAATAAAGTCCTGGTAAGGTCTTATTTTTATTGTCTTTATAGGCAGTCACTAACGTGTGTGTCCAAATAATAAAACCTATAATAGCTACTACAATATGGAAGATAAGTACATAAAATGCATAATTGTGAGAGACAGAAGAGTCTTTTACAAACCCTTCATAACCACCACCAGCGCGGACGCCATACTCAAAATACCCTACAACAATAACGGCTACAACAAATATAATCGTTTGACTTAATGCGTGTAAGGCATAATTTCTCTTTTTCGCAAAAGAGATAGCTACTGCTACAAGTAGCGGTAATAGTGCCACCATAATCATGACAAAATCCATAAAAAATGGTGCTCTTGTACCTAAAAAACCTGCTTGAAACATATACTCCATCATACTCTCCCTAAAATAATACTAACACTATACCAAAGCTAACTAAAAAATATGCTCTCAACAAATAACGATGGATTTCACTTCGGTAAACTCTTCAAGTGCCCATTTAGGACCTTCACGCCCAACACCTGAAAGTTTAGAACCTCCATAAGGCTGTACATCAAAACGAAGTGTTGGTATATCATTTATCACCACACCACCACACTGCGCATCATCTATAAACCTTTGGGTTAACCGCAAATCATTGGTAAAAATAGAAAATTGTAAACCATAAGGTGAATTATTCATCTTTTCTATAGCTGCTTCATAGTCTGGTACTTTTACAAGACTCACAATGGGTGCAAATACCTCTTCACAAATAATTTTCATATCATCTGTCACATCTGCCATCACTGTTGGTAAAAAGATATTCTCTCCTTTTGTTCCACCAGTAAGTGCTCTTGCACCCTCTTCTATGGCTGAAGCTATCCATCCATTGGCTCTTTTTTGTGACTCATCATCTATAAGTGGTCCCAAGAAGGTATCTTCGTCATAAGGAGACCCCACTTTAAGTTTTAATGTTTCTTCAGCCATAAGTTTAGCAAAGTCATCATAGACCTCTTCATTGACATAAATACGCTGTAGTGAAATGCACACCTGTCCTGAGTTATAAAATGCCCCAAAAGCACAACGGTTTGCTGCTGTGAGTAAATCTGCTGAAGCATCTATGTAGGTTGCAGCATTTCCTCCAAGCTCTAAACTTACTTTTTTAATACCTGCCTGTTTAGTGATTATATTTCCTACAGGAACAGAACCTGTAAAAGAGATGACCCTAGGAATATCAGAAGTTACTAAAGTTGAACCTACCTCTGCATCACCATAAACCACAGAAAGTGCATCTTTGACTGCATATTCTGACTCTACAAAAAGTTTGGCAAACATATAGGCTACCATAGGTGCTTCAGGCGTTGGTTTAAGCACTACGGTATTTCCTGCACCCAAAGCTGGTGCTATCTTATGTGCCACTAAGTTAAGTGGGAAATTAAAAGGTGTGATACACGCTACCACACCCACAGGTTCACGTCTAAAATACGCTAACGTCTTTTTTCCACTAGGCATAATATCTGTTGGGATTGTTTCTCCATGAAGATTGGCAAGTTCCATAGCAGTGATTCTTATGGTTTCCACACATCGCTCTACTTCTATACGAGAGAAAGTGATAGGTTTTGCTACTTCTTTAGCTAACATCAAAGCAAAGTCTTCTTTTTGTTCTGCTAGTCTTTTAGCCACGTCTTCTAGCCACAAAATACGCTGGGAGAGTGCTGAACTTGCTGCTATTTTTGTGGCTGCTTTCGCTATCTCTAATGCTCTTAATGTATCTACCACATCACACACAGGAGCAGAACTTACTACGGTACCATCATAGGGACTTATACGTTCTTGTTGTTTTGTTTTATTCTCTTGTTGTGAACCAAAAAATATTTTAGCTTCTGCTATTGTTGACATAATATGTCCTTGTGTAAAATTGTCTGATTATAGCCAAATGAGAGTAAGAAATTATTTTTTACGCGATGAAGAACAAGAACCATCCTCACAATAGCTCTTTTTTAACACAAATTTATAGACTATATCTTTAATAAAAAGGAGTAAACAAAATATCCATAATACATTCATAATCATATTGTCTTTATAGTCAAGTCCATAACGAAGTAGGGGCCATCCAAAAAGGATGATGTATTTCATATAGTAAAAGAAGAGTATGCCTACTCCGTAAATCTCTTTTAAAAACTTAGGCATTAAAGTTTGGGGTACCGTCTGGCATATGAGTCTCTTCTTGTTTTTTAGCTTCTATTTCTGCTTCATATGCCATGATTTGCATGCGTACTTCGTTAATCTGCTCAGGGGTTACATTGTCTTCACTAGACCATGCCACTTCTACATCTCCTCCATATTCTTGCCCCATAATCTCGATTTTCTGAGCGTATTCATTAATGTCAAGACAAATTTCCATGCTACCTTGTTCACCTTCTTCTTTCAGAGTATCTGAAAGTTCAATATACCAACGTCCCAAAGGATTAGACTTAATGACGGATTCTATCACTACCATTTAGTACCCACCATGAAAATCTTTTTTCTTCAAGTCACCATTGTACTTAATATCATGAATATCAATATTTTCATCTGCCAATACTTCAGGAACAACATCTGCAGCTTCTAACTCTTTAATCGCACTATCTAAATCTTCTTGATATGTTTGCATCATATCTGCTGCTAGTACACCTTTAGTAGTTTGTATGTGTACAAGTTTTTTTATTTCTTCATCAACCCCTGTACCTTCTAGTGTGACTATCATCTTTCCTTTTTCTTTATCACCAAAATGATATTCACATACACCTGAAGCTTCTAATTCTGCTTTCACTGTATCATAATTTTCTGGTTTAACTTGAACGACTATACTAGATATATTCATATTTTTTCCTCTTTTTATTTTTTGTACATAGTGTAGTACTGTTTATGGTAATTTCCACATCATTACTATACTATTATTGCTTGAAGCATATATGGTATGTTCATCTTGAAATAGTATACTATTTAGTGTACTATGTTGCCCTTTAAGTTCTGCTATTTTAGACTTGTCATTTTGCCTAAATACAGTGATTGTATTGTCTTCATGCATTGTAAAGGCTACCATTTTTGCACTAGGACTAAGCCCTGTTGCATAAATGAAAAAGTCACTTGATATATAGCTTCCTTTTCCTGTATTGACATTATAGATGGCACCTCGTCTATCTTGTCCTGCAGCACTCACTACCTCTTTCTTGAAATCTACCATATGTACATTATCAAGGTTTTGTCCTTGCAGTACTTTGACCACCTTCCCAGTCAAAATATCAATGACATTAAGTACACCACTTTCACAGGCAAAAACAGCTTGTTTTTTAATTTCATTCAGTGCAAAGTCAGAGAATTTAGACTCACTTAATTGTACGCGATATAGTTCTGTATGATTTTGTAAATCATACAATGCCACTTCATTACTTAAATACCCAAACAGTAAATGTGTTGCATCAATAAACCGTACTTTAACAATCACTTTTTTATCTTTAGCAGAGATGATTTGTGTGGTTTTATTATTATCATCTATCCATACATTCACATATCCACCTTTTCCACTGTCACTAAGAAGTACATATTTATGATCCACAGTATCAACAGAAAAAACTTTAGGAGGCATGAAATCTCCCATAAAATCTTTCACTTTAGGAAGTGTAATTATCTTCGTAAATTTTTTTTCTTTAAGATTATAAACCTTTAATGTACCATTATCTGTACCTATTACTAATGTATCATGACTTAAAACCATATCTTTAACACTGGCATTAACATCAAATTTCCAAGTAGGCGTCAATATGGGTGTTGCATGTAAACAAAACATGCTTAACATCAGAAGGCTAAAATATTTTATCATGCTACTAAACTTTCTACAATGTCTAATACCATTATTTCAATAGCTTCATCTTCCAAATCTGTTTGAATACCGTACAAATCAATTTCAGAAAGATAAAAAAGTGCCACATCTTTATGTGATTCCAGTTTTTTAATAAATTCTACCATGATACCTTCACCCATGATATCTTGCAGTCTTTGAGTAATATAGACAAGATAATTATAATCTTCAGGATCAATGGCATCAAATTCGTCTGAGTCTACATCATTGAAATTTTTATCTACGACCACAAGGTATCGTACTTCATCAACTTCTTCAGAAAGCTTTGAAAATAGTTGCGGATAGTTCATTTTTAGATTCAAAGAATCTCCTTTGTTATGGTTATTGGGCTAAAGTCTATAGCAAGCGTTGGACATCGTCCTAAACAAAATCCACAAGCAGTACATTTATCCATATCTATCACAGGATTGAACATCCCATTAAAAAGTATCGCATCATCAATACAAGGTTCTTTACATGAAAAACATATCACTCCATTATGTGCTACACATTCCTCCGTAGAAATACGAAATGTTGCATTCAGTGATTCAGATGTATGGACATTTCCAAGACTAAGTACATTGGGTTCACATGCATTTGCACACTCTTCACAAAAAGTACATCCACTTTTTACAAAATTTAACAAAGGTGTACCATCATCTTGTATCATGATAATCTGTTCATCACAAGAAGCCACGCATGCTTTACTTTCACATGTCACACACTCACTCTGAAAAAAAGATTCGTTTAATCCATAAGGAGGTCTCACCACTAAGGGTGAGTTTTCCTCTGGTTGAATCACTGATTTTCTAAATATATTTAGAAAATCTCGACGCTCAGCTTCCATAGCCTTTTTTTGCACTACTCAACACCTTCATTCATAGCATCTGCCAAAGATGAGTGTTCTTTATAGACTCCACCTCTATAATCAGGTTTAAACGTATTGGCAACATCTGTTTTCACTTTTGCTTGAGGTGCATGACATTGAGAACAGTTAAAACGTCCTTCATACAGAGTATCCATTTTTTTCGTTTTTGCTAAAATAATATCTGATGTATTTTTAAGCTCAGTACCGACAACTTTTCCTTCTTTAAGTACTTTACCGTCTTTCATGACCGTTTTAGGTCTATAATTTGTAAAATGTGTTACAGGAATAGGTGTTGCACCCATACTTTTGGCCACTTCAGGCAAGTGACATCCAAGACATTGATTATTTTCTCTTGTAATAGGGAGTAGCCCTTCCACAGAGTGAGGAATCATAGGTGGTGCATCTTTGTATGCCCTTTCAAATTTGGTAGAACTTCCTGGTGCTGGTCTAGAATAATCTGCTTTCACACCTGTGGCTTTATCTTCACTGTAAAGGTCTGTTTTTCTAAGCCCTAATGCTTGTTCCGATACTGTATTTCTATTCCCTAAATCTTCTTGTTCAATACGCATCTCATCTGAAGCATCTGCATTCAAATCAATATAACTTCCTCCTGCTGCTGCCACTGCTGCTGCTGCTGCATGTGTTGTTGCTTTTTCTGTTTGTGTACCATGTCCAATTTTCATCAGTAATGAAATAGCTTCAATATCTGAATCTTTCAAGTCTTTTACTTGACTCACCATAATTTGCTTCATCGCACCACCATAGGTACCAGCTTTATAGCCCTTAAGTGCATGTACTATATCTTTTAGTGACATATCTTTTACTATCTTTGATTTACCCATAGCAGATTTTTCAAAATGCTGCCCATGACACCCCGCACATACTGCGATACTCGCAGAGTAAGAACTTGTTGCTGCAAATAAAGCCCCAAGTGCTACTGTTTTTACTATTCTTTTCATATTATCATTCCTCCTATAATTTTCTTCTTGAAAATTGGCAAAGCCAATCTTTCAATTTTTCACTAATTATACCTTTAGGTACCTCTCACTAAAACTTCGGCTTACGACTCAGTTTTTACATTCTTTGTGAATGAACGAATTCCAAACTCTAATGCATCATCATTGCACACATCTACACATCTACCACAATTGGTACACTCACCATCACTCACGGCAATACTTGCTTTGTTAATCATATGTAAAACCTGATTTTCTGGACATACTATTTTACAATCCATACAGTTTGTACAGTTCTCATGATTGTGCTTTACCCTAACAATGCTTTTACTACCTATTATCGAGTAAGCAGCACCTAAAGGACACAAATGTCCGCACCATCCATTTTTAACCCCAAAAAGGTCAAAAAGAAAAATGGCAAGTACCACAGCACCTCCCATACCAAAACCAAAGACGATTCCTCTTTGCATAATAGTAATCGGAGAAAACACTTCAAACGCAGCTACACCAACAAGAGCAGAGACAATTAAACCTACCACCATAAGCCAATATCTCGCACTCCGTTTTAAAAAACGATAATTTACTTCTTCTTTGTCAAGATTAAATTTACGTCTAAGCCAGTTTGCCAAATCTGTCACCATATTAATAGGACAGACCCAAGAACAAAATGCACGTCCACCTACCACAAAATAAAACAACGTAATAATAGCTGCACCTAAAAGTACATCTGTTCCCAATACAAATCCTGTCACCAATACTTGCAGTGTATTGTACGGATCAGCTAGAGGAATGAGACCAAAGAGCATAGAGGTACCAAATGTACCTTCTAAAATATGCCACCCATATGCATTGGCAGCAAAATAAAGAAACAAAATACTTATCTGTGTTGTTCTTCTTAGGAATAAATACTTCATATTTTTCATTAGTATTCTACCTCCATATTCAGATAATCAGAAACTTCTTTTTCACTTCGTTTGGTTTTCGTATGTATTGCTTTGGCATCTTTGACACGTTCTTGGTCTTTGGCATCCCAACCTTTTACATAATAATCGCCTGCTCTTCCTTTAGCTACTTCATTTGGTAACACAAAAATAGCTGGTTTTTCTGTGACACATGCTTGTTCACATAGTCCACATCCTGTACACACATCATCATGCACTATAGGTAATAAGTAAGCATGCTTACCTGTTCTTTCATTTTTTTGATACTCAATCGTAATAGCACTATCTAAAAGAGGACAAGCTCTATAACATGCATCACATTGAATACCCCAAAAAGAAATACAAGACTCTTTGTGTACCACAGCTAAGCCCATTGAAGCTTTGTTAATATCTAGCTCTTTTTTTTCATTCAATAAGCTAGGCATATCTAAGGCTCCTGATGGACATACAGGTACACAAGGTATATCTTCACACATATAACACGGCACATCAAGAGGTTCAAAAAATGGTGTACCTATAAGTACGGAGTCTCCCCCTTTAGCCATCTTAAGTGTACCTTCTCTTTGTTCTCCAGTTTGTGTATCTCTATTCGTATCTCTGTTCACACAGGCTTCTGCACATAGACCACATTTGATACACGCCGTTAAAAAATCTTTCTCGGGCAATGCACCAGGGGGTCTAAGTACCAAAGGTGATGCTTTGACACTATCAGTGTACCCACTCCACAACATCCCACCTAGAGCTGCTAACCCTACGCTCTGTAAGGTTGTCGCCATAAAGTTTCTTCTGCCGTTAGAGTGTGCCATATCTGTTATGCCTTATAGAGTTTGACTGCACATTTTTTGTAGTCAGTTTGTTTAGACATTGGACATGTCGCATCGAGACATACTTTGTTGATGAATACTTTTTCATCAAACCAAGGTACAAATACAAGTCCTTGAGGTGGTCTGTTACGTCCACGTGTCTCTACTCTTGCTTTTACCTTACCACGACGTGAATCAACCCAAATCAAGCTACCTTGTTTGAAACCTTTTTCTTTAGCATCTTTAGGGTTCATATAACAAAGTGCTTCTGGTACCGCACGGAAGAGCTCTGGTACTCTCATCGTCATGGTACCAGAGTGCCAGTGTTCAAGTACACGCCCTGTACAGAGCCATGTATCATAACTTTCATCTGGCATTTCTGGTGGATCCATATATGGTCTTGCATAGATTTTAGCTTTATTTTTAAGTGATTTTTTGTTTTTGTCTTTAATCCCTTTAAGATCACCTTGTGCCAATGCCTTAGCCAATGGACCATAGAAAGCAAAGTCTTTTAATCCCGCTTCCTTAGCATGTTTAGCTGCATATGGATCATACTTAACATTAAATCTCCAATGTGTTTCTTTACCGTCAACCACTGGCCACTTAAGTCCTCTTACTTTATGATACACATTAAATGGTGCAAGGTCATGTCCATGTCCTCTACCGAAGCTTGCATACTCTTCAAAGAGGTATTCATGAAGCATAAAACCATACCCTTTAAAGACTTCACCATCAGAACCTTTGACATTTCTACTATCACCCAAACATTCTGAATTATCATACCCTTTTTGTGGGAATTTTTTCATATCAAGTTTGTAAGATTTTGCTTTTTTATTGGCAAAGAGAATTTCAAACATGGTTGTATTTTCATCATAGCCCATTTTCTTAGCATCTTTAATAACATCTGGTAATACTTTTTTATTTCTAAGTGTATATTTACCCCAAAGGTCTTTCACTGTAAAGCGTTTAGAAAGTTCAACCCACTGCCAAGTATCAGACATCGCTTCACCAACAGGGAGTACTTGTTGTCTCCAGTGTTGTGTACGACGTTCTGCATTTCCATAGGCACCCCATTTTTCATAAATCATCGCTGAAGGAAGTACTAGGTCAGATACTTTTGCAGAGATACCAGGATAGCCATCAGAAGTTACAATGAAGTTATCCATCTCACGCGCTGCTTTAATCCAGTGTGAAGCTGACGCAGAATCTTGGTAGGCATTACACACATTTACCCACGCAAATTTCACTACACCATCTTCGATATCTCTATGAATTTTCATAATATGTTGGTTACCTACAGGGTTCAGCGTACCTTCTGGAATAGCCCATTTTTTCTCTGCTATTTTTCTATGTTTAGGGTTTTTTACCATGAGGTCAGCAGGAAGTCTGTGACAGAACGTACCTACTTCTCTGGCTGTACCACAAGCAGATGGTTGCCCAGTCAGAGAGAAGGCTCCAGAACCAGGTTTCGCTTGTTTATTTAACATGAAGTGTACATTGTAAGAAAGTGTATTTACCCAAGTACCACGTGTATGTTGGTTCATACCCATCGTCCAGAATGAAACAACTTTTCTGCCTTTTTCTATATAAAGATCTGCCAATTTTTGAAGCTTTTTCTTAAATTCTTCGATGTCCTCATTTGGATCACCTTTGGCTACCTTAGCAGTGTACTCAAGTGTATATGGCTCCAAAGATTTTTTATACTCTTCAAAAGAAATTTCCCAATGTTTCAAAGTACCTGCTGTATTTTTCATGGTATCACCAGCTTTATACCCATATGGTTCAAGTGCTTTTCCTTCATTCTCAGAAAGTACTTTAGTCATCTCTTTATTAATAGTTTGCATCTCAAGTGCTGAGTATTTACCAGCACTTCCATCTTTATTGACTGGTGTCACAGATTTTTCACCTGCTCTTCTCATACCATAACCAATGTTTGCAGGACCCGTTGCAAAAACCATATGCTCTTTCACAAAATCCCAATCAATAATTTTTTCTGCATCATCTCTCATCACAATTTCACGTGCAATGTAGTTCCACAATGCCAAGTCAGTATTTGGCGTAAAGATAATCTCCATATCAGCCAAATCCGAACTTCTTGTTCTATAGGTTGAGATATTGACTACTTTTACTTTATCAGGATTAGACAGTTTTCTATCTGTGACCCTTGACCATAAAATAGGGTGCATCTCTGCCATATTTGAACCCCAAGAGACAATAGTATCAGTCAATTCGATATCATCATAACAACCTGATGGTTCATCGATACCAAAGGTTTGATAAAAACCAACAACCGCAGATGCCATACAGTGACGTGCATTAGGATCAATAGCATTTGAACGGAATCCTGCTTTCATCATTTTCTGAGCAGCATATCCTTCCATAACGGTGTATTGACCAGATGCGAAGATACCCACACCTTCAGGTCCTGAAGCCTTAAGTGCTTTTCTAATATGCGTTTCCATTTCATCAAAAGCACGCTTCCAAGAAACAGGTTTAAACTTACCTTTTTTATCGAACTCACCTTTGTCATTCATACGAAGCAATGGTGTTTTAAGTCTATCTGCTCCATACATAATCTTCGCATTAAAGTAACCCTTAATACAGTTAAGCCCTCTGTTTACTGGTGCTGCTGGGTCACCTTTAACAGCAACGATTCTACCATTTTTTGTTGCAAGCATAATCCCACATCCTGTCCCACAGAAACGACAAGCCGCCTTGTCCCATCTCCAGTCAGTCTCCACATGAAAAGCCTTTGCCTTTGCTTCTTCTGGTACTGCAATTCCCACAGCACTAGCCGCTGCAACAGCCGCCGAATTTTTTAAAAAATCACGTCTATTTAATGACATTTTTCCTCCTTTTGATTATGAAATAAATATCTACATATACAGAGTATCAATATCCCACAAGCTAATTATTGATGCATATCAAAAAACTATTATTTTTATAAGATTTAAGTAAGATTTATTCATTGTATAATTAAGAGTATTTTTATCTCTTATTTAAAAAATGCTGAAAGAAGAAAAGACATCAATCGAATTGATGTCCTAGTGTTGTAATATATTATTGTCAATAATCCCCTCTAAGGCACTCTCATCTAATATACTTACAACATGATGCTCTATTTCAATAATATTTTCTTTTTTAAATTTAGTCAGTGTACGAGACAAGGTTTCAGGTGTGATATTAAGTATAGAGGCTATCTCACCATTTTTTAGACGTTCAAAAACTGTAGGATTATGGTAAAGTACATCTGCAATCTTCGCTTCTGAAGAATAAATAGTTTCTTTATGAAATAAATCAGCGATGAGTTTCATACGTTTTGACAAAGCCGTAATCAAAGACATAGAAAAATCTACTTCATGAAGGCATTCATAAATTTTTTCCAAAGGCAATAATCCAACAACTCCATCCGTTAAAAACTCACAGGTTGCAGGGAACGCAACATGTTCAAATGCTGCAAAAAGTGCAATAATCTCAGGAGCAACAAAATTATGCATATGTACCTGTGTACCTTTGGGATTTGTTTTATAAAGTCTTACAGCACCATCGAGAAGTATTTGTAAATACTCACTCTGCTCACCTTCATAAAAGACCACACTATCTTTGGTATATTGATGCACCAGCATTTGAGACTGTAATAGTTCTAATTGCTCCTCTTTCAGTGCCGAAAACAGTGGTATGTCTTTGAGCTCAAATATCTCCATTACATCTCCTTCTGGTACTACGCCTAAAGTATAGCATAGAAATAATTTATAATTTATATTTATGTAAAATAATAAAGACTATATCCCACCTAAGGCTTTTTTTACATTCTCGTCTGCCATAGAGATATTCCATGCCGGTTCCCATACTACCTCAATCTCTACTGTACCCACATCCTCAAGTTTTTCCACAGCTTCTGCAACCCACTGTTTTATCATTTGATGTAAAGGACAACCTTGTGTTGAAAGTGTCATAATGACATGTACATTACATACATCATCTACGATGGCATCATAAATTAGACCCATTTCTACCAAATTAAACCCAACCTCTGGGTCGATAACTGTACTTATGGCTTCAAATACTTTTTCTTTTGTGATATTACACATTTCATTTCTCCTCTTTCTATAAGGTGGATTTTTCAACCCACCATTATTTGTATATATACTTAAATTTATTTATGGATGAGAAACCCACCCTACGCACCATACGACAACATTTTTTTCATAGTAATATAAAGGAAAATAGCTCCTGTAAACAAGAAACTTCCTCCTGCTTTAAACAACATATCATTTTCAAAGAGTAACCCCACTCCACCAAAAAAAATTCCAATAGCTGTAAACCAAAACATCATTGCTGCACCCTCTTTAGAATACATCTCATGAAGCATGGGTACTTTCTCTTTCCCTACCAATGGCGCAAAACGTTCAAACCATACCAAAAATGGCACAATTTTATAGAGATGCCCTGTAATAAAAGAAGAGATAAACCCTAAAAGTAAAAACCAAACCGCTGCATGTAACAAGGATTCATCTCCAAATATAAAATATATTCCTGCCAGTATTAAAGATAAGAGCAAAGAGAGAAAAGCAAAAATCATTGACTTTGCCCAAATATCAAGTTCTTTTCGTACAGTAAGTTTAGCAATGTTATATATTTGCCATATATAAAAAAAGATTCCTAGTGTATTGATAGCATATCCTATCATCATCATCCATTCTTGTGTGAAAAATGCACCTACAAATACAACACCCACACCCAAAATGACTAATCTAAAAGCCCTATGAATTGCTTTTTCATCAAAACCATGTGCAAGTGAAAACATAGGGATAAGAATCAAAGAGAGTCCCATAATGGTTAAAACCACATACCCACCAAGTACTGCATAGACATGTGCTTTGAGCATAAGTGGTACATCGATACTTAATTGACCACTTAATCCCAAAGCGATAGAAAATCCCGTCAAAATACCTAAAAGTAAATACCCATTACTCCATTTTACTGTAGAAACAGTTAAGGTACTAATGGCTGTTTTTTTCAGTGTAGCCATATTTTCAAATGCAAAAATAAGCATTGCTATAAGCACTAAAAGACCTCCATAAGGTAACAATGAAGGGAGGAACCAAAAGCCCATAACCATCACACCTGCACCAATACCCAGCAAAGGTAAAATGACATAATAAACATCAACCACAACATGCCCTGTTTCTAATACTACAGGAATAAGCTGTGCCATCGCCCCAAAAATAATCATCATGACATACCCAAGTAAAAAGAGGTGTAACCATCCTGCTATATCCATTTGAGCATAACTAAAGGTCGATGCAAAAAAAAGCAAAGCACCCATCGATAAAAGATAAAAGACAACACCCCATTGAAAAAAAGGGGCTATCAATTTTAAAGGAGGGGCAAAATCACTGGAGATTTGATTCATCGACAGTTAACCTGCACATGAAGCTTCTGATAAATCCGCGTTTTCACTCGCCCCTTCTTTATAAGAGAAAATCAATTTCACACGTCCATCTTCCATCTTTTCAGTTTTAATATCATAATTTTCACCAATCTTTTCTAACAAACCCATAGGTTTTTTATGATTAATCATTACTACTTTTTGATGTGGACTTTTAATCAGCTTTAATCCAGACATCGCATTAACCATTGGCTCAGGAGGACCACATTTTGATGTGTCGAACTCATAGTATTGTGTTTCACCCATAGTATATTCATAAAATGGTACCGTTGCACCTGCAACTTGAATCTCTTGTTTTTCTATTTCAGACATAATAACTCCTAATTTGAATTTATTGAATTATAGTCGCTTATGTAAATGATAGTATTGACTTATATCAAGATTTGAAATTCTTTTTGAAATATTCTAAAACTAAGGTATCAAAATATTCCATACGCTCTTTACCTTTAGGCATCGTTGTGCGTAAATTTTTCATCTTTGTTAAAAAGGCACCCACAGAATCTGGGATAATTTTTTCAAAGTGTCGCCGTATTTGCTTTGCAAAGGCAGGAGACGCCCCTCCTGTAGAAAAGGCAATGGTTAAGTCTTCTTTTTTCACATAAGAAGGGAAAATAAAATCACAATATTTGGTATTATCCACAGAATTCACGAGGATTCTTGAACCTCTTGATTCTTCATAAATTTTTTTATGTATTTCTACTGTATCCGTAGCCACAATGACAATATCAAACCCCTCTATATCCCCCACTTCATACGCTCTTTGATGTAAAATCAAACCATATGTGTCTATCATAGCTTGTGCTTCATCTTCTACCCGCAAAGCGATCACAGTTAATTCTTTAGTAAAGTCTATAAGTTTTTCAAGTTTTTCAGTAGCTATATGACCACCACCAACCACCAAAACTTTTAAATCACTCATATCCATAAACATTGGGAAATATGCCATTGCTATCCTTTAATTAGGTACTGCTGTAAATTTAACAAAAGTTTAGCATAATTGCTTTGATATGCATCAAGCATTCTGCTCTTATTATGATATATAATCAACCATTATTATAATTGGAGCCTAAAATGAAAAATGAGACGATGGAAAATGAACTACTCTTTCAAATGCAAAATGCATTTCCCATGACACAAAAACCTTTTGAAGAGATAGCTCAAGCATTAGACATAACAGAAGAAGAGCTACTTACTACTGTAGGTAAACTCAAAGAAGATAAAATCATTCGTCAAACTTCAGCTATATTCGATACCAAACGTCTTGGATATAAGTCTTCTCTTGTTGCATTTAAAGTCGCAGAAAATAAAGTGAATGAAGCTGCAGCAATTATCAATGCACATCCTGGAGTCAGTCATAACTACCTTAGGAACCATGACTATAACATCTGGTTTACCATGGCTGTAGCACCTGACTCTAAATTCGGTCTTGAAAAAACCATAGAGATACTTAAAGAGTATACAAATGCAGAAGATGCCATCATACTACCTACACTTAAAATGTTTAAAATTTCTGTCAAGATGGACACCACAGGTAAACGTGCCAAAAAAGAAAAACTTAAAAAACTAGCCCATATAGACATAGAATTAACCACAGAGCATATAGCAGTGATTA
>Ga0256828_1000708_pt1 | contig 21868 bp, 22 predicted proteins | sample CV88metaG_FD_185993 | JGI IMG/M metagenome (GOLD analysis project Ga0256828, IMG submission 185993) | Hydrothermal vent microbial communities from East Pacific Rise, Pacific Ocean - CV88 | ecosystem: Environmental > Aquatic > Marine > Hydrothermal vents | place: Pacific Ocean: East Pacific Rise...
CAAAAGAGGGTGGAGATATTGACTTGTATGTAGTAAGTTCTACTAAAGAAAATTTGTTTCAAAAAAAGTTACTTTTTCAAACAAAGCTTGAAGATTTACTTTATAAACCTGTAGATGTTGTAGTAGCTACAGATAGCTCAAGAGAGATTGAGCAAGAGGCATTGCATGGGATTTTGTTGTAAGGAAGAAATTATGTGTGTAGCTGAATATTATAGTTATGAAGATTATAAAAATTGGGAAGGTGATTGGGAGTTGATAAAGGGGATACCCTTTGCAATGGCACCTGCACCTATGAGAAAACATCAAAGTATTGCTAGTAAAATAATAAGTTATTTTGATACGCAACTTGAAGAGTGCTTTCGTTGTGAGGTTTTAGGTGAAGTGGACTATAAAGTGGAAGAAGACACAATTTTACGTCCAGATATAGTTTTGACATGTGATGAAACTAATGATACTTACCTTACAAAAGCACCCCAAATTGTAGTGGAGATAATAAGTAAAAGCACAGCAAAACGTGATGAAAAATATAAATTTGATATTTATGAGGTTGAAAAAGTAAAGTACTATGTACTAGTGTATCCAGATGATTTAAAAGCAAAAGTGTATAAACTTGATGGTAAAAAGTACGATAAGCAAGGGGATTTTACCCATGAGAGTTATACATTTGAAGATACTTTGTGTGGTGTGAGTTTGGATTTTGGGAGGGTTTTTAGAAGGTTTAGGAGGAGTTAGTGATGCAAGTTTTAAAAATACTAAATGATGTGGAAAGAAGGATAACTCAAAAATTATGAAAATACTAGTAACAGGAACAGCAGGGTTTATAGGTAGTCAGCTAGCTTTAAAACTTTTAGAGCGTGGAGATGAAGTTGTAGGGTTAGATAATATTAATGACTACTATGACCAAAATGTGAAATATGGAAGGCTGCAGCAAGGTGGCATTGTAGAGAAGTTAGAAGATGGTAAAAATATAGCCTATGGAGAGTTGCTAGGGAGTAAAAAATTTCCAAACTATAAGTTTATAAAACTCAACTTAGAAGATAAAGAAGCGATGATGCAGCTTTTTGCAACTGAAAAATTTGATGCAGTGTGCCATTTAGCTGCGCAAGCTGGGGTGAGATATTCTCTAACAAATCCAGATGCATACATAAGTAGTAATATTGTAGGATTTATGAATATTTTAGAAGCTTGTAGAGCTTATGATGTAAAAAACCTTTCTTATGCAAGTAGCTCTAGTGTGTATGGCTCCAACAAAAAGCTTCCTTTTTCTACACAAGATAGTGTGGATCACCCAATTTCACTTTATGCAGCTAGTAAAAAGTCTAATGAACTTATGGCACATACTTATGCACATCTTTTTGGTATAAGCACAACGGGGCTTAGATTTTTTACAGTATATGGCCCATGGGGAAGACCAGATATGGCACTTTTTAAATTTGTAAAAGGTGCACTTGAAAATAAGCCAATAGAAGTGTATAATAACGGCGAAATGATGAGAGATTTTACTTACATAGATGATATTGTAGAAGGTGTTATAAGGGTTATTGATAACCCAAGAAAAGATATACCACCATATAAGGTTTATAATATTGGGAACAATGCACCTGTAAAACTAATGGATTTTATAGATGCAATTGAGCAAAAATTGGGTAAAAAAATAGAGAAAAACTTTTTACCAATGCAACCAGGTGATGTTCCAGCAACTTATGCAGATGTACAAGACTTGATAGATGATTTAGGTTATAAGCCAAGTACTTCTGTAGAAGATGGAATTGGAAAGTTCGTTGATTGGTATTTAGAATTTTTTGGAGTGAAAAATTAGTGAAAAAAGTATTACTAGTATTTGGAACACGTCCAGAAGCAATTAAGATGGCACCGCTTGTAAAAGAGTTGCAAAAAGATAAGAAAATTTTTAATACAAAAGTATGTGTAACTGCACAACATAGAGAGATGCTAGACCAGGTTTTAGAACTTTTTGAAATAGAACCTGATTATGATTTAAATCTTATGAAACCAGGACAAGATTTATATGATATTACATCAAATGTACTTTTAGGTATGAGAAACATTTTAAAAGATTTTCAGCCAGATATTGTTTTAGTGCATGGTGATACAACTACAACAAGTGCTGCATCTTTAGCTGCATTTTATCAGCAAATAAAAATTGGACATATTGAAGCAGGTCTTCGAACAGGAGATATCCATAGTCCTTGGCCAGAAGAGGCAAATAGACAAATTACAGGAGTGTTAGCAAATTATCATTTTGCACCTACTGTTGTATCGAAAGAAAATTTAATAAAAGAAAATAAAGATAATAAAAGTATAGTAGTAACAGGAAATACTGTTATAGATGCTCTTTTTTTAGCCCTTGAAAAGATTAAAAATAATGAAGTTTTAGAGTTACAAATAAAACAACAAATTTTAGATTTTGGTTATAAGATAGATAAAAATAGAAAAATTATTTTAGTAACTGGTCATAGACGGGAAAATCATGGGCAAGGATTTATTAATATTTGTGAAGCACTTAAAGAGATAGCAGAACAAAATACTGAATTTGATATAGTGTATCCAGTTCATTTAAACCCAAATGTACAAAAGCCTGTTAAAGAGATACTTTCAGATATACATAATGTGTACCTCATAGAACCATTGCAGTATGAACAGTTTATTTATCTTATGGATAGATCTTATTTTATTATCACTGATAGTGGTGGAGTACAAGAGGAAGCTCCAAGTTTAGGTAAACCTGTACTTGTTATGAGAGATACTACTGAACGCCCAGAAGCATTAGAAGCTGGAACAGTAAAGCTTGTTGGAACAGATAAAGATAAAATTGTAAAAGAGGCTCAAAAATTAATATATAATCAGAAAGAATATGAAAAGATGAGTAAATCACATAATCCTTATGGAGATGGTAAAGCTTGTGATAAAATAGTAAATTTTTTAAGAGTAGTTAATGACTAGAACTTTTCATACAGTTGGAGAAGGAGCATTTTATACTGAGGAATTTGATAATGGATTTAATGTAGTATATGATTGTGGTGGACAAAATAAAAAAATTATGGAAGATAGGATAAAACAAGCGTTTTATCAAGGTGAGAAAATAGATATACTTTTTATATCTCATTTTCATAATGATCATATAAATGGATTGGAGTTTTTACTTGATTATTGTGAAGTAAAAGAGGTTATTTTGCCATTGCTTGATGATGATATGAAAATACAGTTTATTATTGAAAATAATTTATCAAGATATAATAATAAAATAGTAGATCAAATAATTTTAAATCCTAATGATGTATTTAAAAATCAAGAATTAACTTTTGTTGAGCCTTTTGAATATAAACTTGATATAGATACTTCAAGTATAAAGACTATAAAAAGTGGTGAATTGAAGAATAGTGGTTATTCTAGTGCGTGGATTTATAAAACATATAATATGTACAATAATACTTTTGCAAAAAAATTAAAAGATAAATTTGATGATGAAAGAATAAAAACAGAAAATATACTAGATGAATTAGCAAATAATAGACAAAATATTATAAAAATTTATAAAGATATAATACCAAAAAAGTTTAATGCAAATTCTTTAGTTGTTTATTCTGGCTTGTGTGATAAGCTTAGCATAGAGATTATTAATCAAGTAACTTACTGTAATAAAACTATAAGTTCAACTAAAAATGGAATATTGTATTTAGGTGATTTTGAAGTAAAAGAAGACAGTAATATGCAAACATTAAAAAGAGAATTTCAAGAGTATTGGAATGATATATTAATAATACAAATACCACATCATGGGTCATATAAAAATTATAATACTGAATTATCCTGGCAAGATAGTATATCTATAATCTCTACAGGATTTAGATATAGTCACCCATCGGTTAATGTTATAGAAGATATAGAAAGAAATAATTCGATTTGTTGTGTAGTTTCGATAAATGATTGTTCAAAAGTGATTCAAAATATATTTTTCGAAAATACTCTTGAAAACAATTATCCAGAGTGTTTAGTATGATAGAATCAATTATAACTAAAATATCAAATTATAATATTTTCAACTATCTATTTAGTGGTATAATATTTGTGATTTTAATGAATTATTTTGAAGATATACAATTATATTTGGATATATCAAATACATCTTTGCATATAATAAACTTGTTTTTGATCTATTTTATAGGATTGACTATTAGTAGAGTTGGTTCACTTACAGTAGAACCTTTTTATAAAAAATGTATTATAAAATTTGCTGATTATAAAGACTTTTTAAAAGTTGAAGCTATTGATCAAAAACTAGATACCATATCTGAACAAAATAATGTTTATAGAACTTTTGTAAGTTTATTTTTAGTATTAGTTATATTTCATTTTGTGAGAACTTGCGAGTTGTCTTTTTGTCTTTATATTCAAGAAAACTATAAAGTAGTTATCTTAGTATCATTATTTTTACTTTATTCTATAAGTTACTATAAACAAATAAAATATATAAAAGATAGAATAAAGTATAAGTTACCAAAGGAAGAGGATGAATAATTTACTTATAAAAATTTGGGATGTAGAACATGGACTTGCTGTATATATAAAAACACCAAATGATAGACATATAGTTTATGACTTGGGTAAAGGTTCATATAAAGATGGAAGTGATTTTAGCCCATTAAATCATATTAAAAGATATTATGATGTTGATAAAATAGATTATCTATTTATCACTCATCCACACAAAGATCATATTGAAGATATTGTAAATCTTGACATTGTACCAGATGTAGTAGTGCGACCAAAATGGTTGGATAGTGAAATTAATTTTAGTAAAATAAGCAATAATGATAAAGAAATATTTGAAAAATATATAAAATTTGGTAGTACACATAACCTTGAAGCTGTAGATGATGAATACAACATAGAAGATATAAATTATTGGGGTGGAGTGAAGTTTAGTATTTTTGTAGCTACGAAATGTTCTAAATCTAATTTTAACAATCACAGTATTATTTTAGTTATAGAATATAAAAAAAATAAAATCATATTAACTGGAGATAATGAAAAATGTTCTTTTGATGAATTATTAGAAGATAATAAATTTAAAAAAGCTATACCAAATGCAGATATATTACTAGCTCCTCATCATGGAAGAGAATCAGCATATCACGAAGAGTTTTTAAAAGAGGTATTGCCTTGTCTTGTAGTGATTTCAGATAAAAGTGTTGGAGATACATCTGTAACAGATAAATATAGAAATAAAGTATTTGATATGTGGAGTTGCATTAATATTTATGATACTACAAAAAAAGAATATTTAGAAAATAGAAAAGTTTTAACAACTAGAAATGATGGTGTTATTACTATTGAAGTTGATGATAGATTAGGATTACAGGTAGGTATATGATAGATAATATTTTAAATGAATTAACAAAAAGTTTAAATAAAAACTTTGAAATAACAAAAATAATAGAAAAAAAACCAACAGCAAGAAGTCTTGAAAAATATATTTTAAAAGATGAAAATAACAATAAATATTTATTGGAAATAGCAAGAAATAGTCTTGAAATATTTTATTTTAAAAGAACTATTGGGCATCAAGAGATGTTTAGTAAATTAAAAAGTGATTTTAAGTGCAATATGCCACTTTTTGTACAGAGTGGTAATAAACTTTCGTTTGCTTTATATAAATATTATGAAAACCCTAAGTTTTTACAAAATGATTTGCCTGTATCTATTTTAAGGGAATTTAATAAATCAAATAAAGAAGTTGTAGAAACGAATAAAGAAAATATAGATAAAATCTTGACTAATTTTTTATCTACATGGCCATATCAATATCATAGTATGATAAAAAGGCAAAAAGAGTTTAGAATATATAAAGAAAAATTAGAAGAATTAGAAACTATTGAAGTTTGTTTTGAACATGGTGATTTCAATGGTCATAATATTATGCAAGTAGATGGAGTGAATTATCTAATTGATTTTGAATTTTCAAAAGATTTTCAACCTATTGAATTTGATATTTATGATTATTATAAATTAAAAAAGAAAAATGTAACTGATATACAATACTATGATCTACATAAAATAAAATATGAACTAATAGATAAGGTCAATGTTAAGATAGATGACGATGCAAGCATCGAAATCTATCAAGAGATAGATGACGATGCTATTATAAGAGATAATTGGACTAAATTATATAATAAAGGTGCTAATTATAATTTATCTTTAGTTTGGTGTGAAACTTGGCTTAAATACTTTAAAAAAGAAAATCAAGAATTATTTATATTTACTATTTGGAATGGTGATGATTTAATGCTATTAGCTCCACTATATAAGCAAAAAAACCAACTTTCTTTAATAGGTACTAATCCAGACTTGTATGATAATTTTGATATTTTATATGAAGATAGTAAATATTTAAAATTCTTTTTTGATTATATTTATAAAAAGAAATATCAAATGAATTTTAAATATTTAGATGCTAATAGTGAGGTATCAAAAGTTTTGATTAAATTTCTATATCAAAATAAGATAGAATATAATAGTGAAATAATAGATACAAAACCAAAAACAGATTTAGATGTTTTTAAAATCAAAACAAAAGAAAAAAGTGATATAAAAAGGTGTAAGAATAGAGCTATAAAAAAATATAATAATAATTTAGAATTTATTTATAAGTTAGATGTAGGTAAAAATATATTAAGTGATTTTATATTTATACATAAAAAAAGATGGAATGGTGGACCATTTGATAAAATAAATAATTTAGAACTTTTTTTCAATGATATTAATAAAACAGACTTAGCAGTTATATCTGGATTATCTCTTAATGATAAGATTGTTGCTTATCATTTTGGATATATAGATTCAAATAATATTTTAAATTCTGCAATACCCTCTTATAGCAATGAATACAATGATATCTCTCCAGGTAAGGTATTGTTATATGAACTTTTAAATTACAGTAAAGATAATGGTGATAAATATTTTGATTTTGGTAGAGGTGCTGAAGAATACAAGTATTGGTTTTCAAATGAAAGTAGTATTTTATTTAATCTAACGACTTATAATAAAAAAGATATAAAACATATTGTTAAAAAATTTATTTTTAGAGTTATAAATAAAATAAAAAGGATATTAAATGGTTAAACTTAAATGCTATTTTCCTATAATTGGTCATATATCTATTGATATAAAAGATGAAAATTTAGCTATATTTACCAAGAGACAATTATCTAATTATATAGTATCTGAAAAAGATGTTAATGCAAGTAGTTATTTCGTAAGAATTGAAAAAGAAAATAATGAAGTAATATCATTTGATGATATTGTATTTGGTAGAGAGATAAAATTTAAAAATAATGGTTTAAATATCTCTAAAAATTCAAGAATAGATAGTATTAGCTATAAATATTTTTTTGACAAGAATATAAAAATTGACATTAATTTTAAAAAGAAATTAACTTATTATTTAAAAGATATATTAAATTCTAAATATAGTCAAGTTCATATGTTGTTTTACAAAACTATTTTATATCCTATATTTAGTCTTTATGCTTTAATAGATAATTATTTTTTAGTACATGGAAGTTTATTAAAACTAGAAGATAAATATATTGTATTAACTGGACTTGATGGTGTTGGTAAAAGTTCATTATCGAATGAATTAGTATTAAATAGGGCTAAAATATTAGCAGATAACTTTGTACTATTTAATGGAAAAGATTTTATAGGTTTAAATATGCCTATTCGTTTGGATTTAGAAAATAAAACAGCTGAAAATATAATTTTTAAAGATGATAATTTAAAAGAAGTTTTATATAAAGATAAAGAAAATAATCATATAAAAGTAGATAAAGTTTACTTTTTAAATATATCAAATAATTTAAAAATAGAACAAATGGATTCTGATATCGTAAAATTAAATTGGAATTTTATAAATAATGGAGCAAGTGAAATTATGGGAGCAAATAATTTTTGCTTGCCATTTTTATATCAAAATATGATAAATAAAAAACAAAAGATAGATAATAGTATAGAATATTTTAATTTCTCTATACCAAAAGGTAAAATAAAAGAAGCAGCGAAGGAGCTAATGTGTCTATAAAATATTTAGTAGATGAAAAGTTAATACCAGATGATGGTTCAAAAGAGATAATAAATAATTTTTATAATAAAACTAATGATAAAAATTTAGAACTTTTAGTATATCCTGATGTACATTATAAAAAGGGTGCAAGAGTAGTAAATGGTATGCTAACAGCAAGTAAAAACTTTATATATCCTGCAATGCTTGGTGTTGCTAATTGTGGATTTACATTTGGTAAAATTGAAAATGTATCTATTAAAGATAGAACAAAATTAGAGAAAAGTTTTGAAGAGTACTCAAAAACATTAAAAGCATATAATAAAACAAAAATCTATACAAATGATGAGATATATGATATTTTTTATAAATATTTAGATAAGTTTTATAATGATAGTAAATATAAAGAACTTTTTGAATTTGTAGATATAACTAACTTAAATGATTTGAAAAATAGTGTAAAAGAGATATTTAGTGAGTATCATATAGATATTGCATCTAAAACATTAGGAACATTGGGTGGTGGAAATCACTTTTTTGAACTACAATATGTTGAAGAAAATTATAATGATAATTATAAAGAGGGAGATATAATATTTATCCTTCATAGTGATTCTATTGCAGTTGGTGATAGAATCAATTTACTATTTTCAAATTTAAGTGAATTGAGTCATGTAAGAGGTATAAGAGGTAATGCTAAAAAACTTATAAATAAGTTAATGCAAATACAATATTTTACTTTTAAGAATGGTTTATTTTTTAAAGAGCCTAAAGAGATTTTAAACTTATTGTATTCTGATAATGATTATAGAAAAATAGATGCAACAACAAAAACAGGAAAAACACTTATAAAAGCATTTTTCTTAGCTACTATTTTTGGAGATATGAATAGGGATATGATTTTAGAAAATTATAAAAATATTGCTGAAAATATACTTGGTGATATAAAATTAAATATATTAGGTAGTCATAGTCATGATTCATTAATGGTAGAGAAAAATAATGGACAAATAAAAATAGTACAAAGAAATGGTGTACAATGTGTAGTAAATGACCAAACTTTTATACTTCCTGGGGCATTAGGTACAGAATCATATCTTATGTCAAATACAAACAATGAGGAAGCTTACTATTCATCAAATCATGGTGTTGGTAGGTTTTTAGATAAGCATGTAGCAAAAAAAGAATTTAGTGCTGAATCTACTCAAAAAGAGCTTGAAAAAAGAAATATGAAGCTTTATAGAGTAGGAAAAGGTAATATAGCAGAACAAAATCCAAATGCATTTAAAGATGTATTTGAAGTAACAAATATTATGCAAAAAGAAAATTTAGGTCAAAGAGTAGCAAAACTTAGACCAATATGTTCAATGAAAGGATAAATAAGTTGCATAAAAAGATTTTTTCAAGTGTAGGTTATTTAGCAGGAGCATCACTGGTTGAAAAGATAGGTGCTTTTTTAATTATTCCTCTTTTAACAAATGCGTTAACATCAAAAGATTATGGTGAAATAATGCTATCTATTAGTTATGTTGGGATAATCATATTATTTATATACAATGGATTACATAGTGCTTTATTTAGATGGTATAGTATTTGGAATGAATCATTTGATAAAAAAATATATGAAAAATATATTTTTTATATTATTAATATAATAGGTTTCTTTTTTATATTTATATTTTTTATTATAAATAATTATATATATGATTTAAAAGATTTTTTAAAAATAGATTTTAATTTATTTTTAATTACATTAATGGTTGCATTAGTAAGAGTTGCTTATAGTCTAAAAAGTAGTGTTTGGATTATAAATGGGCATGCATATTATAATTTAGTATTTACATTTATTAAAACACTTTTATTAATTATAAGTGTTTATTATTTTATTGATTTATATCCAAATGCAATTACTAAACCTTTATTAGAATTTATAATAGCATTAACTGTTTCAAGTTATATTATATATAATTATATATTTGGATATCCATCTTTAAAAACTGTTTCTTTTAAACAGATAAAACCTGTATTAAAAGAATCTTTTGTATATGGTTGGGGATTACAAATTAGTCAAGTGGCATTTTGGGTAATAACCTCAAGTGATAGAATAATGTTAGCAAATTTAACTAACAATGAATTTGTAGCATATTATAGTATTTTGATGATTGGTATTACTATTATGTTTGTAGTAGTAGCTTTTAATAACTCTTTTAGCGCATATTATAATAAAATGATAAATGACAACTTATCTATGAAAGAGATAAATAATTATATATTTATATATCTTATTTATGGATTTATGGCTATAATGATTTATAAATTATTTTTATATTATTTTTCAGATTATATTATATTATTATTGGCAACTGATGAATATCTATCTGTATCAAATTATCTGTATCTTACTTCTGATATTATATTATTTAACTTTGCATATTTGCTTTTTAGTAGATATTTACATGCTTATAAAATGGTAAAAATGGTTATAATTATAACTGTTACATCTGCTATAGTAAATATAGTGTTAAATTATATTCTAATACAAGAGTATGAGATAATAGGTGCATTGATAGCTTCTATAATTGCTTATTTGCTTATGGGTATTATGAGTTTTGCTATTATGTACAAAAAAGTAGGACATATTTATACAAAAAGATTATTAATATTGTTTATAAGTTTAATAGCCATCAATTTTTTAATAGATATAATTTTATATAAAGGAATAATTTAAGTTATGAAAAATCTAAAACAAAAATTAAAAAGTAATATAGTTAAAAAAGTAATAAAAAAGATATTTAATTTTTATACAAAACTTAAAACAATATATCCTGAACAATTAAATATAAAAAGTACTGATAAAATACTTATATTAGCTCCTCATGCAGATGATGAGTCTATTGGTTGTGGTGGATTACTTTTAAATCATGCTAATCAATGTGATGTTATATTTTTAACCGATGGAAGACATGGGGATAAAGATATAGAACCATCTAAAATGATAGATATTAGAAAAAAAGAATTTGAAAATGTTATGGAAAAGTTGAATGTAAATAATTATAGGTTATTAGGTATCGAAGATACAAAACTTACTGATAATTATAATATTTTTAAGACTATTGATTTTGATAGTTATGATTATATTTTTATTCCAAATCACCTTGATCAACATCCAGACCATAAAGCTGTGATAAAACATATTAAAAAAGCATATAGTGAAAATATTATAAATGATAAAATTAAAATAGCTATGTATGAGGTATGGGGGACATTACCATTGCCAAATTTTTATATTGATCTAAGCAGTATGATAGAAGAAAAGAAAGAGATAATTAATATGTATCATTCACAGATAAAACATATAGACTATGCTACTAAAATATTTGCTTTAAATGAATATAGAGGTATGACAGTAGATAAACATAGTATTGAGTGTTATTTTATAATGGATATGAAAGATTTGGGAGATATATGAGATGAACTCCGAAATAGATTTTTTACCAGTTGGCAATGGAGATAAAAGTGGAGATGCTATTTGTCTAAGATGGCAAGAAGACAATAATGACTATAAAATTATGGTTGTAGATGGTGGTACTAAAGAATCTGGAGAAAAAATAGTAGAGCATATTAAAGAGTACTATAACACTTCAACAGTAGATTATGTAGTAAATACTCATCCAGATCAAGACCATGCTTCAGGGCTTAGTGTAGTTTTAGAACAACTTGAAGTAAAAGAGTTATGGATACATAGACCTTGGGAACATACGAAAGAGATATTAGAGCATTTTAAAGATGGTAGAATTACAGAAAATAGTCTCAAAGAAAGACTTGAAAAAAGTTTTAAATTTGTAAAACCTCTTGAAGATATAGCAAAAGAAAAAAATATAGTTATAAATGAGCCATTTCAAGGAAATCAGATAGGGATATTTGAAGTTTTATCACCATCAAAAAAGTGGTACTTACATGAGTTACTTCCTGATTTTAATAAAACTCCAGAGAAAAAAATAAGTGCTTTACAAGAAGGATTTGAAAGTCTAAAAGAAAAAGTTTTAAATTGGTTTGATGAAACATTTGATAAAGAAATTTTAAAAACTGATGGTGAAACAAGTGCAGATAATGAAAGTAGTGTAATTTTATATACAAATATAGATAATAGTAGAGGTATATTATTAACAGGAGATGCAGGAAGTAGAGCATTAAACAAAGCTTATGAATATAAGCAAGAAATTTCAGATAATTTAAGATTTATTCAAATTCCACATCATGGAAGTAGAAACAATGTAAACCCTGATATTTTAGATAAACTTTTAGGTGAAAAAGGACAAAAAGAACCAAATAAAACAGCTTTTATATCTGCTGGAAAAGAATCATCTACTCACCCTAGACAATCTGTAGTCAATGCTTTGATAAGAAGAGGTTGTAAGGTTATATCTACAAAAGGTTCTACTATACATCATCATAAAGGTATGCCAGATAGAGAATGGAATGAAGCTGAACCTTTAGAGTTTAAAGAGAAGTTTGAAGAATGAAAATTCTTTTTATAGCACCAAATTATTTACCACATATAGGTGGTGTAGAAAAACATGTATATAAGCTTATTCAAGAGTTGTTAAAAGATAATCATAAAGTAACTATTTTAACTCAAAAATTTGATAACAGCTATAATGATTATGAAAGAGATAATAACTTAGAAATAATTAGAATAGATAAAAAAGAAAATAAGATATTAAATAGACTTCATAAAGCTATATATATGTTAAAGTTTTTAAAATCTATTATAGAGTTTGATATTATACATATTCATGATTACTCAACTTTTGAATTATTTATATTTCCTATATATCCAATATTAAAGCTTTTTAAAAAAATATATATTACTTTTCATGGATATGAGGGAGATATACCACCTAAAAAAAGCGTAGTATTAAGGAGAAAGTTAGTAGAAAAGTTAACTTATAAAAACATTTGTATTGGTGATTTTATACCTAAATGGTATGGTACAAAAGCAGATATAATAAGTTATGGTGGTGTTGACAAAATTAATAATGTCCAAAATTTAAAAGAGGATTATATACTTTTTATAGGTAGACTAGCAGATGACACAGGTATATTTGACTATGTAAAAGCTTGGAGTATTATTCATAAAAGATATGATAAAATAAAATTTGTAATATGTGGAGATGGTTTTTTAAGAGTAGAATTAGAAAAGTTTATTACGAAAAACAAAATTGAAAATATTATATTTGAGGGTTTTGTGCCAGATATTGAAAAGTATATAAAAGATGCAACAGTAATATTTACATCAGGATATTTAGGTATATTAGAAGCATTTAGTTATAAAAAAAATACAATAGCTATATACGATAACGAACTTAAAAAAGATTATTTAACTATGATACCAAATTATGACAATATGATGTGGGTAAGTGATAATAAATTAGAAAATATAGTATCTTCTTTAGAAGATGCACTAAAAAATACAAATAAAAAAGAGATAGCATACCAATATGCTTATGAAAATAGTTGGATAAAAGTCAAAGAGGAATATTATAGATTATGGGACAAATAATAAGAACTAAAGCACCATTAAGACTTGGTTTAGCAGGTGGAGGAACGGATCTGAATACATATTGTGATAGTTTTGGGGGATACGTTCTCAATAGTACGATTTCTCTTTATGTACATAGTACTATTGAAGTTTTAGATAATGGAAAAATAATATTTGAAGCCTTAGATATAGCTAAAAAAGTAGAACTTTCATCTACAAAAGAATTAGTAATAGATGGAGAACTCATACTTTTTAAAGGGATTTATAACCGTATAGTAAAAGAGTTTGATTTGGAGCCATTGAGTTTTAAACTTACTACTTACTCTGATGTACCTAGTGGTAGTGGTTTGGGAGGTAGTTCTACTTTGGTTGTATCAGTTATGAAAGCTTTTGTAGAGTGGTTAAACCTTCCACTTGGAGAGTATGATATAGCAAGACTTGCTTTTGAGATAGAGAGAGAAGATATAGGTATCATTGGAGGTGCTCAAGATCAGTATGCTGCTACTTTTGGCGGGTTTAATTTTATGGAGTTTTATAATAAGAAGAGAGTAATAGTAAATCCACTTCGTATAAAAAACTGGATAATAGATGAACTTGAGGAATCTATGGTGTTATATTTTACAAATATTACAAGAAAAGCAAGTCAAATAGAGAAAGAAAAAAAGTCACTTCTTGATGAAAAAACTTCACTTGATGCTATGCATGAAGTAAAAGAGGATGCAGTTTTGATGAAAGAATATCTTTTAAAGGGTGATGTAAAAAACTTTGCAAAAGTATTAGGCAAATCATGGGAAGCAAAAAAACGAGTAAGTAGTTCTATATCTAACAATGAAATAGAGAGGATTTATACTCTTGCTATGGAATGTGGAGCTTATAGCGGAAAAGTAAGTGGAGCAGGAGGAGGAGGATTTATGTTTTTTATGATAGATCCTACAAAAAAATTAAATCTTATAAATGAATTGAGTAAACAACAAGGTGAAGTGATCAATTTTCATTTTGTAAAAGATGGAACAAAAGGATGGAAAATATAGTGCAAAATTTCATAGCAAATCAGGTAGAAACATCGTATAAGATAAAACAAGCAATTTATGCAAATAAAGAACTTATGAGTTTAATACAAGAAGTTTCACAGGTAGTTACAGAAGCTTATAAAAGAGGAAATAAAACTCTTATAGCAGGTAATGGTGGAAGTGCTGCAGATGCACAACATATAGCAGGTGAGTTTGTAAGTAAGTTTTATTTTGATAGACCTGGTCTTGCTAGTATAGCTTTAACTACAGATACAAGTATACTTACTGCTATAGGTAATGATTATGGTTATGAAAAACTTTTTTCTCGTCAAATTCAAGCAAATGGAGAGAAAGGAGATATTTTTATAGGTATATCTACAAGTGGGAATTCTAAAAATATTTTAAAAGCTTTAGAAGAGTGTAAAGAAAAAGGAATTATTACTATTGGTTTTACAGGAGAAAATGGTGGAGCTATGAAAGAGTTATGTGATTATTGTATTTGTGTACCTTCAAATGAAACACCAAGAGTTCAAGAATCTCATATACTTTTAGGGCATATTATCTGTGCAGTAGTAGAAGAAGAGATATTTGGTAAAGGTTTTAACTAAATGGAAGCTATAGTTTTAGCAGGAGGTTTTGGAACAAGATTACAAAGTGTAGTAAGTGAAGTTCCAAAACCGATGGCCCCTATAAATGAAGTACCCTTTTTAGAGTATATATTAAAATATTTACAAAATAATAATGTTAAGAAAGTAATTCTTTCAGTTGGTTATAAATGGGAAATTATAAAGGAATATTTTGGAGATAAATTTCAAAACATTGAACTCGTATATAGTGTAGAAGATGAACCACTTGGGACGGGTGGAGCTATAAAAAAAGCGATGCAATTTGTTCAAAATCAAGAAGTATATATTATAAATGGAGATACTTTTTTTAAGATAAATCTAAAATCTTTAAAATTACAAAATAATTCAAAATTACAACTTTCTTTAAAAAAAATGTATGATTTTGATAGATATGGTTGTGTAGAAATACAAGAAGATTTTGTTATCAAATTTACAGAAAAAAGTTATCAAAAAGAGGGTAATATAAATGGTGGGATTTATTTAGCTTCAAAAAATCTATTTGATTCATTTGAATTAGAAGAAAAGTTTTCATTTGAAGAGTTTATGGAAGAAAATATAAATATATTAAAAATTACGGCTAAAATCTTTGAAGATTATTTTATAGATATTGGAATACCTGATGATTATAGAAAAGCACAAAGTGAGATAAAAGAGTATATATGAGAAAAGCTTTATTTTTAGATAGAGATGGTGTTATAAATAAAGAAAAAAACTATCTTTATAAAATAGAAGATTTTGAGTTTATAGATGGAGTGTTTGAAACTTGTAGATATTTTCAAGAGAAAGGATACTTAATAGTTATTATTACCAATCAAGCTGGTATTGCAAGAGGTAAATATACAGAAGATGATTTTACTAAATTAACAACATGGATGTTACAAGAATTTAAAAAAGAAAATATTGAAATTACAAAGGTGTATTATTGTCCACATCATCCAGACTTTACTGGAGAATGTAGCTGTCGTAAACCAAAACCAGGAATGATTTTAGATGCTAAAAAAGAATTTAACATTAATTTAGAAAATTCAATATTAGTTGGTGATAAAAATAGTGATATAGAAGCAGGTTTAAATGTAGGAATTGAAAAGAGTTTTCTAATTAATACTGGACATCAGATTGACTGTAATCTATTTAATGTTCAAATAGTATATAACTTAATGGAGATTAAGAATGAAATATAGTTTAATAACAACATTATATAATGAAGCAGATTATATAATAAATTTTTTAAATAGTTATAAAGAACAAACAAAATATGCAGATGAATTTATAATAGTAGATGGTGGTTCATTAGATGAAACAGTTTCTATTATAAAAAAGTTTTCAGATGAAAATAGCATATTAAATATAAAGATAATTGTGGATAATACATGTAATAAAAAATATACGCAAGGACCTGTTGCAAAAGGTAGAAATATAGCAATAGAGAATGCTCAGTATGAATATATTGCAGTTACAGATGCAGGGTGTATTTTGGATAAGAGTTGGTTTGAAGAAATAATTAAGCCATTTGAAGATAAAACTGTTGATGTTGTAGCTGGTTGGTATGAAGCAAATATAACAAATGAATTTCAACAAAAATTTGCAGATATACTTATGCCAAAACTCGAAAATATAAATAGAGATACTTTTTTACCATCTTCACGAAGTTTAGCATTTAAAAAAGCTTGTTGGGAAAAGGCTGGAGGTTATCCAGAACAAACCTTAACAGCAGAAGATACAAAATTTGATTTGGATCTTAAAGATATAGGTTGTAAATTTTATTTTACAGAGAAAGCATTTGTTTATTGGGATGTGCCATTTAATATACAAGAAGCTAAAGCAAAGCTTTTTAATTATGGTTATGGTGATGGTCAACTAAGATTAAGGTTTTGGAATAAAATTCTTAAAACTTTATTTATATTTTTTCCTATTCATATATTGCTATCGGAACAGAAAAGGCAATATACTTGGCTTTCTTATCAATTATTTTTATATAATCGTTTAGGATTTTTAAAAGGATTATTTAACCCTGCTAAGAAGGTAGACAAATAGTATGAATATTTTGGTGTTGACAACAAGAAATATATATGATGAAAGTGGAGAAAAGACACTTATGCTTTCAAAAGATAGAGTATTAAGAAAGAATGGAGTGAAGTTATTTTATTACTCTTTAAGACGTAAGTTTGATAAAGATACTAGGTTGTTCAATATTATTAAGCAAGATAGCATGTATGACTTAATTTTTAAAAAAGAAATAATCAAAAAAAATTTATCTCAAATTATAGTTGAAAATAAAATAGATATAATTGTAGTATCTGGAAATTGGTTATTGTTTTTATATTCTCAGCTAAACAAGCTAAAACAAAAATATAATGTTAAAGTTTCTTATGATTATCAGGGTGCCGTAGAAGAAGTAAAAGAGTATAAGCTGTTTAAAGATAATCAAGTCTTATCAAATATTTTATTTTCTATTTTACACTATTACGAAAAAAAGTTTATTTCAATAACAGATGGTGTTGAAGCAGTTTCACAAAATGGAATTGATTATTTAAAAGAAATGTATGGAATAAATTTTAAGGATGTTATTGTGCATTGTGGTATTGAATATCCAACTCCAAATGATATGTATGATCAATATAGAAAAGAGTGGAGAGAAAAATATAATTTACAAGATAATGATATCGCTTGTGTATATGCAGGTGGTATAGCAAAATGGCAAAATATTGATGAAATAATAGAGAAAGCAAAAAATAATCATAATATAAAATTATATATATATACTTCACCAAAAAATCAAGTTAGTATTAAAAAAGATTATCAATTATCTAATAATATATATTTTGATTTTTTATCCCATGAAGAACTACAACAAGCACTTTGTGCATTTGATTATGGTTTTTTATTGAGAAATGATGATATAACAAATTTTGTTGCTTTTCCAAATAAGTATTCTGATTATGTAAATGCTAGGTTAAAAATAGTTTTAAAAAACAAAAAAATTGGATTTTATCCAAAAGATGAAAGTAGGCAAAGTATATTACTGACTTTGGATGATACTTTGACAAATGAGAAACAAATCTCTAATGGTATTTATTCAGATTATATTGAATATTTATCTTATGATAATATGATTGTCTATTTAATTAATTACTATAAAGATTTATGACTAAATGATTAAGACAAAAAACTTAATATCTAATTTATTTCTTATTCTTATGGTTTTAATGATTAATACACCATTAATTTTAAAACCACTTAAAGCTTCTTTATTGGTAGGGCTTTTAGTGATAATTAGTTTTAGAATTTATAAAAAATTTTTTTTTCTTGAAAAGGATATTTTTATAATTTTTATTATTACATTAACTGCGAGTGTATTATTTAGTTTTAATGGGGCAATAAACATGACTGATAATCCTTTTGCTCTATCTACAATATCTTTCCTTTGGCCTTTTTTTTGGCTGATACTGATTTCTGGAATTTTATCTAATAGTATATTAATAAGATTGCATAAAGTATTTATATATAGTTTATATTTTCTTTGTATTTATATTATATTATTTATTTTAAATCAATTATCAATAATTCCAGATTGGTTATTTATAAATTTAGAAATATCAAATCAATCAGGATTTTATTATGCTCATGGAGAAATGGAATTTTCTCTTTTATGTTTAGCAACTTTAATGTTTTTAATACCATATTTTTATAGTTCAATATTATTTGAAGAAAAACTATCAAAAATAAAAATATTATTTTTAATTATTGTTACATTGTTATTTATATTAAGTGGAAGGAGGGGACTCCAATTAGCAGTATTAGTGTCATTTTTCAATATATTTATATTTCAATTTTTTATAAAAAATAAATTAGTTCTTAACAATATTAAGAAAATAAAAAAGAGAATGTATATATTTATTATAATTGCACTTAGTATTATTATTCCATATACAGCATTATATAATATTGTTGATTATAATAAAATATTTGAATTTTTTATAAGTGGATTTGATTTTACTAATCAAGATAACTATAGTAGTTATACTAGATATTTAGTTTTTAATTCGTTAATTGATGTATGGATAAATAATCCTATCTTTGGTGGTGGATATGGTGAACATGGTGATATTATTAGAAATACACAAATGCCATGGTCATATGAATTAACTTATGTAGCATTATTAGTACAAATTGGATTAATAGGGATGATCCTTTATACACTTGCTGTATTTTGGACAATTTGGCAATTAATTATAATTATAAAAGATGGTAATAAAAAATATTTGCAAATTTCATTTTCAGTATTAATAGGTTTTATTTCTTTCTTAATAGCTGCATCCACTAATTCATACTTAACGAAGTTTGATTATTTGTGGATAATTTTTATTCCAATACTTATAGTTAATATATATAAATATGATAAAAAATGTCAAATAAAAGGATAAAATATGAGATATATAACATTAGTTTATAATACAACAGCATATGTGTATAAATTTAGAATAAATTTAATTCGAAAAATTGAAAGTCTTGGTTATAGAGTGATTGTACTAAGTCCCAAAGATACATATGTAAAAAAACTAAAAGAACTAGGTATTGAACATCATCATATCAATATGTCTCAGTATGGAATGAATCCTATAAAAGAATTAAAAACAATGTATGAACTGTATAAAGCTTTTAAAAAATATAAACCAGAATATAGTCTACATTATACAATTAAACCTAATATATTTGCTAGTATTGTAGCTGGATTATTAAATATAAAAGTTATAAATAATATTGCAGGAGCAGGAAAAGCTTTTAGTAGTGATGGATTATTTCAAAAATTTATACAGTTTCTTTATAAACTTGGATTAAAAAAATCACAAAGAGTATTTTTTCAAAACTATGATGATATGAATTTATTTTTAGATAATTATATTGTAGATAAAGAAGTAGCATATAGGATACCTGGTTCTGGTGTAGATTTGGAAAAGTATCAATTTGTTCCACTACAAAAAAAAGAAACTACTCATTTCTTATTTGTTGGAAGACTTTTAAAAGAAAAGGGAATAGAATATTTTTTAAAAGCTGCACAAGAAGTATTAAGTGCTAATTATAATGCAAAATTTTATATTGTTGGTGAATATGAAAAAGGAAACAAAAGTTATATAGATAGTGATTTATTGGAAAATTTTTTACGAATTAATGGAATAAATTATTATGGTACAGTATCTCCAGATGAAATGCCTAAAATTATAGCTGATTCTACTTGTGTAGTATTGCCATCATATTATAGAGAGGGTGTTCCTAGGTCTTTATTAGAATCTGCTTCAATGGGAAAGCCAATTATAACTACTAAAAATGTAGGCTGTAAAGAAGTTGTAGATGAAGGTAAAAATGGTTATAAATGTAAAATTAAAGATTTTAAATGTTTAACTAAAAAAATGATACAGTTTATTAATTTACCCTTTGATGATAAAGAAAAGATGGGTGAATATAGTAGAAAGAAAATGGAAAATGAATTTTCAGAAAAAATTGTTTTAGATGCTTATATAAATTGTTTAAAAGGTAAGTTGTAATGCTAATATTAGGCCAAAAATACACCTTCACTCAACTAGAACTTCAAAGACTAGAAAAAAAATTTAACCATATTAAAACTATTCTTTACAAAGATAAAGTTGCAAAAGATGTTATTGCAGATATAGAAAAAAATCTTCAAAAAGAACACTTTACCCTTATAGTCCTCAATACAAAAGCAAAAGTAGATGATGAGATTATTAAATATCTTACAAATTTAAAGTTTAAACACAATAATTTTAAAATGGTAGCAATTGAGCATTTTTTAGAGGAGTATTTACACAAATGTTATATTCCTGAAGATAATACAGATTTGCATTACCTTGATGATATTAAACCATTTAGTTTTACACAAAGAGCTCAAAAAAAGGTAGTAGATTTTGTAGCGATTTTTTCCCTTTTTATAGCATTTGTTGTAGCTCGTTTTATAGTAAAGAAAAAAATAGAAGAGCAAAGTCCAGGTAGTTTATATTTTAAGCAACTACGTGTTGGGTTAAATAACAATGAGTTTGAGTGTATAAAATTTAGAAGTATGGTTGAAAATGCAGAAAAAGATGGTATTGCATTTGCAAAAAAGGGAGATAATCGTATTTTCCCTTTTGGAGAAATTATGAGAAAAACTCGTATAGATGAGCTCCCCCAAGTTTTTAACATTATAAAAGGGGAGATGAGCCTTATAGGACCTCGTCCAGAAAGACGTTACTGGATCGAAAAAGATTTTGAAAATAATATTCCTTATTATAACCAACGTCATGTTGTAAAACCAGGTATTACAGGATGGGCACAGGTTATGTACCCTTATGGGGAAGGGATTGAAGATGCCCGTCAAAAGTTAATGTATGATTTGTACTATATAAAATACTGGAGTATATGGTTAGAGCTTAAAGTTGTTTGGAAAACAATTATGGTTGTACTCCATAAAAAGGGTGTTTAACACAAATTATGCGACTAACCACAAAAGAGATTCAAGCAATAAAAAAAGTCTTTCAAGAAGTTTTTAGTGATGGTAAAATTTACCTTTTTGGAAGTCGTATAGATGACTCTAAAAAGGGAGGAGATATAGATCTTT
>Ga0256828_1000709_pt1 | contig 21859 bp, 25 predicted proteins | sample CV88metaG_FD_185993 | JGI IMG/M metagenome (GOLD analysis project Ga0256828, IMG submission 185993) | Hydrothermal vent microbial communities from East Pacific Rise, Pacific Ocean - CV88 | ecosystem: Environmental > Aquatic > Marine > Hydrothermal vents | place: Pacific Ocean: East Pacific Rise...
GGGAGTTACGATCAATTTTAGATTGTTGTAGTAATAAAGATGAGATGGTAAAACAGAAAAATATATATCTTAAAAAATGCAGTTCAGAGCTTTCAAGAAATATATTTTTTACTGCCGAAGAATCAAAAAAGATTATTCAAAAATTGGCAATGATATAGATGAAGAAAGAGATATATTTTATAACAGCCACCAATACAGATATAGGTAAAAGTTATGCAAGTGAGATCTTACTAAAAAAGTTTGCAAAAGATGGGAAAAAAGTTGGTTATTTTAAACCAATAGAGACAGGTGTATTAGATCTGCCATTAGATGGTTCTAAATTATTAGATGTTACTAAAAAACTAAATAAAGATTTTGATTTTACTATTGATGATATTGTTCCGTATCAGTTTAGTTTACCAGCAGCTCCTTTTGTAGCAAAAGGTGAAAGCCAGATAGATATAGAGTTTATTTTACAAAAAGCAAAAGAGCTACTTAAAAAATGTGATATTTTAGTAGTAGAGGGAGCAGGGGGACTTATGGTTCCAATTGAAGTAGATTATTTTATGGTAGATTTAATAAAAGATTTTCAGAATAAGTTGAGTTCAAAAACAATATTAATATCACCGTCAAATTTAGGTAGTATAAATGATACATTGCTGTCTCAAAAAGTTTTAGAACAATATAGTATAGATTATGAATGGTATATAAATCTTTATAAAGATAAGGATCAATTCAAAATAACAACTCTACCATTTTATAAAGAGTATTTTGATAAAATATCTTTCATATAGAAAATTAAAATAGATAAAGGAAATAGATTGAGATTAATATTTTTAATAATGATAGTTATATCATCAGTTTTTGGTGATAAATTACTAACCACAGTAGAAACAAAAATAAGTGAGGTATCTAGCAATAAGGCTAAGATAAATATAGGAGATTTAGTTGTTGGTCAAAGTGGTGTAATTGTAGATAAAAACTCTATGATAATCGCTATTGCCCAGATTATAAATAGTGAACAAAACAGTTCTACAATAAGTTTTAATAAAACAACAATATTAAAACAAGATGCGATCCCTACATCTAAAAATAATGTCTCAAATGGTGATATGTTTGTTTTAAATCATCTTTATGGAACTAGCTTAGCTATTGTACCTAATTATGATAGTAAAAAATTAGTAGAGAAATTATATCCGAATCAGATCTTTTTAAGTGAAGATTTTTTTGCATCTTACCTAAAACTAAATGATACTCCAATACCTACAAAAGAGGATATAAAAGAGTTTTGTAAAAATAGACAAATAGGTACACTTTTTTTTGTAGTAGATAAGGCGTTATATATTGTAGATACAAATAGTTTTAAAATATTAAAAACAGAGTCGTTAGATATAGAAGATGATAAAATAAAAGTACCATTTTATAGTAAAATAAAAGAGATCAAAAAAAGTTTCTGGGATTTTGGTGATGACAATATCACTAATTATAATGAATACTACACAAATATATTAGGATTGAAAGATGATAAATAGAAATCATATAGAAAAATTTGAACAGATAGTAACAAAAGAGAATGTAAAGAGTGATAAAGCACACCTAATTGCATATTGTTATGATGCTACAAAAACAAGATTTGAACCAGATGCAGTTGTATTTCCACGAAATGAAGATGATGTAAGTAAGATATTAGCTTATTGTAATGAACATAGAATTATAGTGGTTCCAAGAGGTGCAGGGAGTGGTTTTACAGGCGGTGCATTGCCAGCAAGTGGAGGTATAATCCTTTCACTTGAAAGATATATGAATAAGCTTTTAGAGATAGATATGCAAAATATGGTTGCTGTTGTTCAGCCAGGTCTTATAAATATGGATCTTCAAAAAGCAGTAGAGAAGGTTGGTCTATTTTATCCACCAGATCCTGCAAGTGAAGAGTATAGTACACTTGGTGGAAATGTAAGTGAAAATGCAGGAGGTATGAGAGCAGCTAAATATGGTATAACAAAAGATTATGTTATGGCACTAAAAGCTGTGTTACCAAATGGTGAGATTATAAGAGCTGGTAAAAAAACTATAAAAGATGTGGCAGGGTATAATATTGCTGGTATTTTAACAGCTAGTGAGGGAACACTTGCTGTTATTACTGAGATCACTTTAAAACTAATTCCAAAGCCCAAACATAAAAAAACATATATGGGGATTTTCCCAGATGTAAATAGTGCTATGAATGCAGTGTTCAAATCATTAGCTAGTGGAGCAAATCCAGTTGCGATGGAGTTTTTAGATGCTTTAGTTATTCAAGCATTAAGGGAAAAATTAGGGGTAGATCTTCCAGAAGATGCGGGAGCTGTTTTGGTTGGTGATGTTGATGGAAATTTAATGGATGAGGTAGATTTTCAATTAGATACACTTGATAAATCTTTTAAAGAAAATGGTGCTACAAAATTTGTAGTAGCAAAAGATGATGAAGAAGCTAAAAAACTATGGTATGCTAGAAGAAATGCATCTCCATCTATTACTATTTTTGGATCTAAAAAATTAAATGAAGATATTTCCGTTCCAAGAAGTAAGCTTCCTGAAGCTTTAGAAGCTATATATAAAATAGGTAAAAAATATAATCTTCAAGTACCTTGTTTTGGTCATGCTGGAGATGGAAATATCCATGTAAATGTGATGGTAAAAGATAAAGATGATGCTACACAGATGATGCAAGGGCATTATGCTATTGAGGAGATTTTTCAACTTGTGGTTGATATGGGTGGAACATTAAGTGGTGAACATGGAATTGGTACGGCAAAAGCACCATATATGAGTATAGCATTTAATGATGCTGAGATGATGTTATTTAAAAGTATCAAAAAAGCTTTTGATCCAAACAATATCTTAAATCCTTTTAAAATGGGTCTATAAAAACAGTGGATATATTAAAAAAAGTTTTTAACTTTTTTAGTGATGAAACACCATATTATGCAGCTAGTTTAAGCTTTTTTACTATATTTTCAATTTTTCCACTATTAGCACTTCTAATAGTGGTTGTATCATCTATGCCTATGTTCTCGCAATATCTTGACTCTATGATGCTTTATATATTTGATTTTATAAATCCAACTCATTCTGAGTCATTTGCAAAATCTATATCAGGTTTTTTAGCAAATACAAATAAATTGGGAAATATAGGACTTGTATATTTGGTATTTGTTTTTACAATGTTTTTTAAAGATTATGAATATATTGTAAATAAGATATATGGAACACCAGTAAGACCAATATATAAACTATTTTTTCTATATTTGGGTTTTATGATCTTTATACCAATATTATTTTTGGCATTTATTTTTGTATCAACAACTACAAAGTTTTCTTTCTCAATATATATATTTACATTTATATTTATATGGATATTATTTATAATCTTATTTATGTTGTCTGCAAATACAAAAGTTAAAGTTTTATCTGCTGCTATTGGTAGTTTTTTTACATTGGTTACATTAAGTATCACAAAAAGCTTATTTGGATATTATGTCGCAGCTAATACAACCTATAATACGATATATGGTTCGTTTAGTGTTGCATTGTTTTTTTTCTTATGGATATATGTTTCATGGAGTATATATCTTTATGGTACTAAATTATGCTCAATCATCAATAAAGGTCAAATCAAAAATGAAGATTAAATTTATATTATTAACATTATTATTAACATCATTTCAGTTGTATGGAGCAGATACTGCCCCTATGATAAATTTATCAGTAGCTAGTGTAGAACAACCTGCACAATTTGTAAAAACTATAAATATAGCAATAATTTTAATGCTATTTGTATTAGCACCAACATTGCTACTTATGGCTACAAGTTTTACAAGACTTATTATTGTGTTTGGACTCTTAAGACAAGCAATGGGGTTACAGCAATCACCACCAAATCAGATAATTATATCACTTAGTCTTATCCTTACATTTTTTATTATGGAACCATATGGAAAAGCGGCATGGGAGAATGGTATAAAGCCATATATGGATGAAACTATAGGATATGAGGTGGCTTTTGAAGAATCTGTAGCACCATTTAAAGAGTTTATGATAAAAAATACAAGAGAGAAAGATCTTGCACTATTTTATAGGATAAAAAAAGAGGAAAATCCAAAAAATGTAGAGGATGTACCACTTACACTTCTTATGCCAGCATTTGTGATTAGTGAGTTAAGAACAGCATTTGAGATAGGATTTTTAGTATTTTTACCATTTCTAGTTATAGATATTATTGTCTCCTCAATTCTTATGAGTTTGGGTATGATGATGCTTCCTCCGGTGATGATCTCCTTACCTATTAAGATTATATTTTTTATAATTATTGATGGATGGTTTTTGATTATAGGAAATCTAGCACAATCATTTAAGTAAGCTAAAATTTTTAACTAAATATTAACAAAAAAGATTGTAAAATGATCAGATATAAATTTTAAGGAAATAGAATAATGAGTTTTATTGAGACAAGAGGAAATGATGGAATTAGACCAAAAGAGGTTGAATTTTCAGATGCTATTTTAAATCCAAGTTCATCGTTTGGTGGACTTTATGTACCAAAAGTTATACCACAATTAGGTAGTGAATTTTTAACTAAACATATAAATACTACATATAAAGAGTTAGCTTATGATATTTTAAAAGCCTTTAAAATAGATATAGATGATGATACTATAAATGAGGCTTTATCATTATATGACAATTTTGATAACCCTACAAATCCATCTCCTGTTGTTAAGATAAAAGATGATCTATTTGTAAATGAACAATACCATGGTCCAACTCGTGCATTTAAAGATATGGCTCTTCAACCATTTGGAAGCATATTAAGTTCAGTAGCTAAAAAAAGAGATGAAAAATACCTTATCTTAGCTGCAACTTCTGGAGATACAGGACCTGCTGCATTGAATACTTTTAAAAATAAAGATGGTATAAAAGTTGTATGTCTTTATCCAAACGGTGGTACAAGTGATGTACAAAGATTACAGATGGTTACTGAAGATGGAAAGAATCTAAAAGTAATAGGTATAAATGGAAATTTTGATGATGCTCAAAATGCACTAAAATCACTTTTATCTTCTGCTAGTTTTAAAGAGGAACTTCAAAAAGATGGTTTAAAATTAAGTGCAGCAAATAGTGTAAATTTTGGTAGAATTATATTTCAAATTGTATACCATTTTCAAAGTTATCTTGAACTGTTAAGAAAAAATGAGATAGCTATGGGTGATAAGATATATATCGATGTACCAAGTGGAAATTTTGGTAATGTACTGGGTGCATATTATGCACAAAAGATGGGACTTCCTGTAGAAAAATTGCTAGTTGCATCAAATAAAAACAATATCTTAACACAATGGTTAACAACTGGTATCTATGATATACGAGGAAAAGAGTTGATCCTTACTAATAGTCCTGCAATGGATATTTTAAAGTCGTCAAATATTGAAAGAGTTATATTTGATCTTTTTGGGGCAAAACGAACAAAAGAGCTTATGGAGTCTTTAAATAGCAATAGTTATTTTGAACACACTAAAGAAGAGCTTCAAGAGTTAAAAAAATATTTTAGCGCTACATATAGTGATGATGATTTTGGTCAAAGAACTATAAAAGAGTTTGTAGAGAGTGGTTATTTGATGGACCCACACACTGCTACATGTATAAAAGCTTATGATGAATTAAGAGAAGATAAGAGTTTAAAAACTGTGATATACTCAACAGCAGAGTGGACAAAATTTTCACCAACAGTATTAAAAGCGATAAGTGGAATTGAAAATGCATCAGATCAAGAGGCATTAGATAAAATAGCAAATCAACTAAATCTTGAGATACCATCTAGTATAAAAGATCTATTTAGTGCTAAAATATTGCATAATACAATAATTGATATTGAAAATTTAGAGAAGGAGATTGTATCTTTTCTAAGAGGATAAATATTATATGTTAAATAAAGAAGAGTGTAATGAGATAAATCTATTATATGTAGAGGATGATCAACAATCTAGAGAATCTATGCTAAGAGTTTTCAATAGATTTTTCTCAAATGTTATAGTAGCTACAGATGGTTTGGATGGTCTAGAAAAAGCTAAACAATATGATATAGATTTGGTAGTGACGGATATAAATATGCCAAATATGTCAGGTATTGAGATGCTTCAAAAGATAAAAGAGCAAAAGAAAAATATCTACAGTATAGTATTATCTGCAAATTCAGATCATAGTAGTTTTACACAAACAATTAAAGAGGGAGTAAGAGGGTATATTTTAAAACCGATAGATCTTAATCAGCTACTAGAAACACTTGAAGTTGCAGTTGAACATATAAATAATGAAAAAGAGCTAAATATTTTAAAACAATATAAAAATATTGTAGATACTGCTGCTATTGTCTCAAAATCTGATAAAAAAGGTAATATTACCTTTATAAATAATAAATTTAGTGAGATTTCTGGATATAGTAAAGATGAATTATTAGGCTTACCACATAGTACAATAAGAGATAAAGATATGCCTAAATCTGTTTTTAAAGATCTATGGGACACAATAAGCTCAAAAAAAGTTTGGACAGGGCAAATTAAGAATAGAAAAAAAGATGGCAAGAGCTATTATGTAGATGCTACTATATGTCCTATACTAGATAAAAAAGGTGATATTTTAGAGTATATTGCTTTACGAAATGATATAACTGAACTTATAAATCCAAGAAGACAATTAATAGATGCAATAGAGGTGATAGATAATCCTTTTCTAGCTATATTAAAAATAGAAAATTTTTCTATTTTAGAACAATTGTATGAAGAAAAGTTATTACATAAAATGCTTGAAGTTTTTAAAGAGAAAATACCAACATATTTAGGAGAAGGGTGTAGATTTGATAAAATATTCAATTTAGGAGATGGAGAGTTTGCTCTTTTAAAACAGGTTCCTAAAGATGAGATAATTAGTGCAACTCAAAAAGAGTTACAGTTAAAAAAACTACAGCAAAATATTAAATCAGATATTATAAATGTAGATGGATATGATTTTGATATATCTGTTATTATAAGTTTTGCAACATCAAAAAATAAAATTTATGAAAATGCAAAATATGGATTAAAAGAGCTTGAGAGAAAAAATAGTAGTATTATATTTGCAAATGATCTTACTAAGCATTCAAAAGAGAAAGCTATTAAAAATACAAAAACTATAAATATGATTAAAAAAGCAATAGATGAAAATAAAATAATATCATATTTTCAACCTATCACAAACAACGATACTATGGAGATAGAAAAGTATGAATCTTTAGTAAGATTAGAAAATGAAGATAGTAAGATATTATCACCTTGGTTTTTTCTAGAGGTTGCAAAGGAGAGTGGATATTATAATAAAATAACAAGCATTGTAATAGAGAACTATTTTGAAGCATTAAAAAAGACAGACAAAGATATATCTTTAAATCTATCAGCAATAGATATTGAGGATTTAGATATAAGAAATAGACTTATAAATCTAGTAATGACAAATGTAGATAATGCACATAGAATGGTTTTTGAACTTTTAGAAGATGAGCAGGTAAAAGATTTTGAAGTTGTTAAAGATTTTATTTCACTTGTTAAAACTTTTGGTGTTAAGATTGCTGTAGATGATTTTGGTGCAGGAGTATCTAATTTTGAGAGACTTTTAGATTATCAGCCAGATATTCTAAAAATTGATGCATGTTTGATCAAAAATATAGATAAAGATAAGTATAGTAGAGATGTTGTTGAGACAATACAACTATTTGCTTGGAAACAAAAAATAAAAACTGTTGCAGAGTTTGTAGAGACACAAGAGATACTGCAAATCACTAAAGATATAGGTATTAACTATACTCAAGGTTATCTTCTTGGTAAACCAGAAACTCTAAATTTTTATGAATCATAAAAGTTATACTCTAAATCTAATATTTAGTAAAATTATGTTAGGATACATAGAATTATAATTTTACTAAAATCTAGTCTAAATAATCAATGAAAAAGGTAGTTTATATATAATATGGAAGAAACAAAACAAACAGTAGTGAAGCAAGAAACTACTACAGCTCCTCAAGAAACAAAAAAAAGAGTATCTAAAAAAACATCAAATAGTAAAAAATCAAGAACTCATGTACCTGTTAAAGGTTTTACTATAGATCAATTAAGACAAAAAAATACATTAGAATTAATTGAAGCAGGGAAAGAGTTAAATATTGAAAATCCACAAGAGATGCCTCGACAAGATCTTATATTTGCTATATTAGAATCTCAAACAGAAGCAGGTGGATATATACTATTTACTGGTATTTTAGATATTAAAGATGCAGGATTTGGATTTTTAAGACCATTAGATGGTAAATTTAGTGATACATATAGTGATAGTTATGTAAGTGCAACTCAAATAAAAAGATTTGCATTAAGAAGTGGTGATATTGTTTCAGGGCAGGTGAGACCACCAGCTAAAGATAGTGAGAAATATTATGCACTACTTAAGATAGAAGCTATTAATTATCTTCCAGTAAATGAATCAAAAAATAGACCACTTTTTGATAATCTTACCCCTTTATATTCTACAGAAAAATTTCAATTTGAATATGATCCAAATAAAATGACAGGAAGAATCATAGATATGTTTGCTCCTATGGGTAAAGGTCAAAGAGGATTGATCGTTGCTCAACCAAAATCTGGTAAAACAGAGTTATTAAAAGAGATAGCACATGGTATAAGTAAAAATCACCCAGACTCAACACTGATGGTTCTTTTGATTGATGAGAGACCTGAAGAGGTTACAGATATGCAAAGAAGTGTAGATGGTGAGGTTTATAGCTCTACTTTTGATCTACCAGCTCAAAACCATATAAAAGTAGCAGAGATGGTTATAAATAAAGCTAAAAGAGAGGTTGAGATGGGTAAAGATGTAGTTATCTTACTTGATTCAATCACTAGGCTAGCACGTGCATATAATACAGTGACACCATCATCAGGGAAAGTACTATCTGGTGGTGTTGATGCAAATGCACTACATAAACCAAAAAGATTTTTTGGTGCAGCTAGAAATATAGAGGAGGGTGGTAGTTTAACAATTATTGCAACAACTCTTATAGAAACTGGTTCTAAAATGGATGAAGTTATTTTTGAAGAGTTTAAAGGTACTGGAAATAGTGAAGTTGTACTTAGTAGAAAAGCAGCTGAAAGAAGAGTGTTTCCTGCTATGAATATTATTAAATCAGGTACTAGAAAAGAGGAGCTTCTTTTACACCCTGAGGAGCTTCAAAAGATATGGATATTAAGAAATGCGATGGCGGAGATGGATGAAGTTGAATCTTTAAAATTTATCTATAAAAAAATGAAAGAGACAAAATCAAATATTGAATTTTTAATCTCTATGAATGGTTAAGGTAAAATATGAAATTTAACAATCTATCACACGAAGAAAAACTAGAGATACAAAAAGAATTACAAGAGTATATAGATAAAATAGGTGGGAAAAACTATTTTTTTAGTTTACTTGAAAATATAAGAGATTCTAAACAGCATCCATTGCTAAATAAAACAGCAAAATATCATTTTGAGAATGGAACTATATCTTGGGGTAAAGAGATATATAAAGATAAAGTAGTAACATTAAAAAAAGTTATTATTGCAGCTACTTGCGAAAATATATTAGAGATAGATGATCTAAAACTAAAAAAAGATATGTTGAATACTATAAAAACACTTGGAAAACTTGAGTTTGAAGTAAAAGTGAAAAATGAAACTATATTTAAATTTAAACCATTTACTACAGTAAGTGAAGATAATATTGAGTTAAATCATCTTTTTCAAATAATATTTTTTGATAGCATAAACAATACAAAAAAAATATTAGCATACAAATAGTATTAATAAGAGATTAGGAGTTAGTATGGAGGATAGTAAAGAGAAACAAAATTCACGTCAAGTTTTGGCTTTAAAATATAGACCTAAAAGATTTTCTGATCTTATTGGTCAAGAAACTATATCTACTACTCTTTCACTAGCTTTAGATACAAATAGACTCTCTCACGCTTATCTATTTAGTGGATTAAGGGGAAGTGGAAAAACTTCTACAGCAAGAATTATGGCTAAAGCACTAGTATGTGATAATGCTCCAACATCAAAACCATGTGAGATTTGTGCTGGCTGTATTAGTGCAAATGAAAATAGGCATTTAGATATAATAGAGATGGATGCAGCATCAAATCGTGGTATAGATGATATAAAAGATCTAATAGAACATACAAAATATAAGCCCACAAGTGCAAAGTACAAAGTATTTATTATCGATGAAGTTCATATGCTTACTACACAAGCTTTTAATGCATTGTTAAAAACATTAGAAGAACCACCTACTTTTGTGAAATTTATATTAGCTACAACAGATCCATTAAAACTACCAGCTACAATATTGAGTCGTACTCAACATTTTAGATTTAAAAGAATTTCAGATAAAGATATAATACATCATTTAAATCATATATTAAATTTAGAAGATATAAAGTTTGAAGATGAAGCTATATCTTTGATTACAAGAAGTGGAAATGGAAGTTTAAGAGATACATTAACCTTGCTAGACCAAGCGATCATATTCTCTAAAGGTATTATTACAACAACTACAGTTACAGAGATGTTAGGTATGATAGATCCAGTTTTTATGGATAATATTTTTAAAAATATTTTAGAAAAGAATGATATAAAACCTATAGTTGAATCTTTAGAATCGTATGAGGTTGGTCAAGTATTAGATGAGATGACAATCTATCTTAAAAATAAAATGTTATCAAATGATATTAAATTTGATATTTATATCTATGATAGATTTTTTAGAATTATTGCAGATTCAAAACAATTATTAAATATGAATAGTGACAATGGCTTTGTCTTAATTTTGACACTATTAAAAATGGTAGAAGCTATCTCTATTGATTCAATTGATTCTGCTATAGAATCACTTGAAGAGACAATTATAGCTAAAAAAGAGGATAAAAAGATAGAATCATCTAATGATATTGCTGTAGATAATCCAGATCTAAAATTTAAAAAACTAATAGATAACATATATGAAAAAAGTTATGATTTGGGAAAATGTTTTGAAAGTAGTTTTAGTTTTATATCATATATAAATAATGTATTACTTATTAAAAGTATAGCAGAGGGTGAATGTAAAGTTAAATTGTATAAATATTTTCCACAAATAAAAAACTTCATATATGATATTTTTGGATCAAATACAGAGATAGAGTTTGATAAGGCTAAAAAAGAATCTAAAAAGGATAACCCCCGGATAATAAAAGCCTATACACCATCAAATGAAACAATAAAAGAGGAACATAGCACAAGCTCTATGATAGAAGATATAGAGTTGAATCAAAGCTCAAGTTGTGTTGCAAGTATGTCAAAGATGGAGAAACCAAATTTAGCACAAGTTGAATTAAACATCAATGATGTTTTAAATTCTAAGATGTTAAATACAGCAATGAATCTGTTACAATCTAAAAATCCACCCAAAATAAAGTCAAAGTTATAAACTTTTGATATGAATATATCTATTTTTTCATAAATATTGTAAAATCATTTTCTAGATAATTTTCTTTAAAAATTATAGTATTAGTGTATTTTTTTACAATATTTAATATATCTTTTTGAGAAATATTTGTAAATGTCAACTCTTTTAGATAATTGAAAATAAACCCTTTTTTAGATGTTTTATAGCAGTTTGATATAAATATATCTATCTCATTTATATTTAATATATTTAATGCACCACTAGATATATAGTAGTCTGCTTCTATTAAATCATCCTCTAGAACATTTTGTATATAAAATTGTTGAGATGGAAACCTTTTTTTAGATATATCTATCATACTTTTTTCACAATCTATACCTATGTACTCTTTTGGTACACGGTTATTCATTTGTAGGTAGTTATAATATTCACCAAAACCACACCCAACATCTACTATAGATGAGTTTCGTATATCTTTTTTGATTAGTTTTGTTATAATCTCAAATCTTTTATATTGTGTATATTTACTATTCCAGTGTACACCTTGGGCAGATATACCAAACTCTTTTATCGCATTTGTATAAAATTCATTATTTGATAGCATCGTATCTATATTGTAAACCCATCATCTACAACTATATTTTGACCATTTAGATATTTACTCATATCACTTAAAAGATATATAAAACTTCCTTTTAGATCTGTCTTATCTAGCATACCTTTACTTAAACATTTTGCATTGTATTTTTTCAAAAATAGTTCTGGTTGATGATCAAAAATACCACCAGGGCTTAGTGTATTTACCCTTATATTTTCACCTTTATAAAATTTTGCCATATATTTGGTAAGATGAATCAAAGCTGATTTTATTGCTGCATACTCCACAGGAACACCTAACATATTTGTACCTTCATAGAAAGTAAAATCTGGTGCAACTATACCGTAAATAGATGATATATTTAATATATTTCCATAACCTTGAGTTTTAAAATATATACCAAATTGTTGTGAAGTAAGAAAATACCCACCAATGTTTAAATTTGTATTTTGACAAAAATCTTCATAAGTAACATCTTCAAATCTTCTACCGTAGTTTTTGTTTCTAGGGTATGCATTGTTTACAATAGCATCTATCTTACCATATTTTTTATCTAATTTTTTTATAAGTTTTTTCAATGACTTTTTAGATGTTATATCTAACTTAAAAAAGTCAATATTTTTCGTATCTAACTCTTTACTTAATGATTTTTTTACTTTTTTACCTATAGTTTTATCTATATCTGCAATAATCGCTATACCATTTTGCTCAATAATAGTTTTTATAAACTCTTGCCCGATTAATCCTGCACCACCAGTAACTACTATAATTTTATCTCTTAACATTAGTTGTACTTTCTAAATACTGGTTTTATAGGATCACCTACAAGATAGTTCTCTACACCATCTTCTAAAGCTTTTTTGTAAACTTTAAAAGCTTTATCTAAAGCTTTTTTTGTTTTTTTTAGCTCCTTATCTCCATGTGCATAGCTTAGTGCAATCCATGGGATCATCACCCCTTGTTTTATCATCTCTTGAGCAAATAGTGTTCTTAATTCTAAAGAGTTATTCCCATCTTTATCAAATGTAAGATAGTATGGACTACACTCAATACCACCAGCTACAAAGTTTTTCTCAATCCCATATTTTTTTGCCATTTTGTTCATCATTTTGATAAGTTTATCTCCATAATTCCATAGATGATCTATAACATTGTGTTTTTTTATAAATTTGATAGACTCTACAAAAGCTCCAAGTCCACACATCTCAGCACCATGTGTAGTAGAGAGTAAAAATAATCTCTCCTTGCCTTTTTTCTCAATAGAACCCAAACTCATAATCTCTTTTTTACCAGCAATTGCAGCTACACTAAAACCATTAGCCATAGCTTTTCCATATGTTACTAGATCTGGTTCTATATCATAATACTCACTAGCTCCACCCAATGCCCATCTAAATCCAGTTATCATCTCATCTAGTATAAATACAGCTCCATTTTTCTTACATAGTTTTTTTACTTTGTGTAAAAAATTATCTTTTGGATGCTCTGTAGTAGATGCTTCAAGTATGATACAAGCTATCTGATTAGGATACTGTTTGAAAAGTTTCTCTAAACTCTCTATATCGTTGTAGTGAAATAGTTTAGTATTTTCTTGATCTGTTTTAGGTATCCCTTTAGTTATAGCAGTTGACCCTATAAACCAATCATCATAGCTAAAAAAAGGATGCTCTGCACATCTTGCTACAATTGTTCTATTTGTATATGCACGGCTTAGCTTGATAGCAGCTGTTGTTGCTGTTGAGCCATTTTTTGTAAATTTTACCATATCTACATGTGGTATCATATCTATAATTAGCTCTGCTGCTTCTAGTTCTATCATACTAGCTCTTGTAAGGTTGTTACCATTTTCTATCTGTTTAATAGCTGCTTTATTTATCTTTTTGTTTGCATATCCTAAATTTACAGCACGAAGTGACATACCATAATCTAAAAATTTATTATCTTTATCATCATATACATAAGCACCTTTTCCTCTTTTTAAAATCTGTGGAGCATTGCTTGGAAACTGATCAAATCCTCTACTATATGTATGAGCACCTGCTGGGATTGCTTTTAAAAGTCTTTTTTGATAATTCATATTTTTCCTTTTTGTAAATTATTTTGCAATATTATTTGCCAAATATATAAGATTTTTCGCCCAATTTTTAGCCAATGGACTTATCTGTACCACTTTTATATTTAACTCATTTGCAATCTGTTTTGCTACTTTTGTAGAAAATTCAGGAGCTGTAAAGATAGCTTTTACTCTATTTTCTCTTGCCTCTTTTATTAGTTTTGCTATCTGTCTTGGTTTTGGATTTTTACCATCTATCTCTATAGGTAATTGAACTAAACTATACTCTTTAGCAAAATATCCCCAAGCAGGATGAAAAACCATAAATTTAGAATTTTTTGGTATCTTACTTAAAATTGTTTTTATAGTTTTATCTAAGCTATTTAACTCTTGTAAAAATTTATCTAAATTTTGTTTGTAGTATTGTCTATTTTTTGGATCATATTTTACTAAACTATTATAGATATTTTTTGAGATCTGTTTTACATTATCTACAGATGTCCAGATATGTGGGTCGTTATTTGACCGAGCTATATTTTTCCCCATATCTACTATTTTTATATTTGGATTTTGATTTAAAAATCTTTTTAACCAAACTTTTTCAAACTCTACACCAATAGTGTAGTAGATATTTGCTTTTGTAATATCTCTCATTTGAGATGGTTTTGGTTCGTAAGAGTGTGGAGAGCTACCAGGTTTTACCATAAGTGTAATATTTACTTTATCTCCACCAATTTTTTCAAGAAATATTTTTTGAGGAACAACACTTACTATAGTATTGATCTTTGCATTTATAATGGTAGCACTAAATATAATTAGCATTAAAAACAATTTTTGGTAAATACCCATTTGTAACCTTATTTTGTAAATTTTAATTAATATTATATCAAAACTCTAATTAAATTGGACTTTTTATTTATAATTTGATACTATAATAAAAAAGGATAAAAATGAATATATTTAATAAATTTTATTTAGAATTGATAGTAGCAGTAGCATTATTTTTAACAGCAATCTTAACAAATAGTATGGTATCTATTATCATAAATCTACTTTATTTTGTAATTATGTTAGAGATTGTAAGAGCAGTGATTGGATTTTTAAGAGAGCAAAGGGTAAGGATATGGATACTTATAGATGCATTTATAGTTTTAACATTAAGGGAGTTAATAGTTAATGTTGTAAAGATAAATACGGAGACATTTAACGGTGTAGATGAGATATTATCAAATAGTACTATATCGCATATTATCATATTTAGTACGGTTATATTATTTCTATTTGCACTTAGATGGTTAGCTATGTTTACATCACCAGATAAAAAGTATGATGATCCAAAATTAAAAAATGAAGATTAGTGTAAATTCACCATGTCCATGTGGAAGTGGGAAAAAGTATAAAAAATGTTGCCAAATATACCACAAAGGTAGTATTGCAAAAGATGTAGTAACTCTAATGAGAAGTAGATATACAGCTTTTGTAGTTGGTGATATAAAGTATATTATAGATACATCTACATTTCAAAAAGATTTTGAAGATCTATTATCTTTTAGTAAAAGTTGTGAGTTTAAAAAGCTAGATATATTAGATTTTTCTAATGATACTGTAACATTTAAAGCTACAATATATTATAATAGTGAAGATAATAGTTTTACAGAAAAAAGTAAATTTGTAAATATAAATAATAGATGGTACTATCAAAGTGGTGAATTTATTTAGTTTATGATAAAATAATTTAAATTAAAAATAGGGTTTATAATGGATTATACAAAGGTATTACAATATACTCAAGAGTTAAATCTACTGTTTGTAGAGGATGATACTACATTATTAAATGAGACAAGTGAGATACTAGAGGATTATTTTGAAAGTTTAACAATGGCATCAAATGGTAAAGATGCTCTTGAAAAATATAATAAATATTATGATACAAATAAAAGATATTATGATCTAATAATTACAGATTTAAATATGCCTATTATGGATGGTGAAACATTTATCAAAGAGATAAATAGTATAAATCCAAATCAAAGTATCATAGTGGTATCTGCATATAATGATTCTTCAAGATTAATGAGACTTATACAGTATGGTATAACTAATTTTATCTTAAAACCTATAAAACCAATAGAACTTATAAATATGCTTTACAAGACATGTAAAAGTATATTTGCTCAAAATAAATTAAAAGATTACTATACTATGATAGATGATCAAAATAGAGCTTTAGATCATCAAGTAAAAGAGTTAACAAAAGAGATATTTACTACACAAAGACTATCTGTAGAGACTATAGGAAATATGGTAGAGAGTTATGATGATGATACAGGAAGTCATGTAAAGAGGATAGAAGCATATACTAAATTGATGATCGAATATCTACCATGCAATGACAAACTTTGTGCTAAACTAAAAGATATAATCCCTTTTGCTTCTTTATTACATGATATAGGTAAACTACTAATACCTAAATCTATCTTACAAAAACCAGGAAAATTAGATGATGAAGAGTTTGAGATCATCAAAACACATGCTAAATTGGGTGGTGATATTTTATTGAAAGCTAATGAAGATTTTAAAAAAGAGTTTAAAAAAGATAGTTATTTTAAAGTTGCCTCAGATATAGCATATTATCATCATGAAAAATACAATGGAAAAGGTTACCCAGAAGGTTTAAAAGGGGAAGAGATACCAAAATGTGCTAGAATTGTAGCTATTGTGGATGTTTATGATGCTTTACGAAGTAAGAGAGTTTATAAAGATGGATTTAGTCATGAAAAATCTTTAGAGATTATAAAAAGTGAAAGAGGTGAGAGTTTTGATCCAGAGCTTGTAGATATTTTTTTGAAATATAATAAAGAGTTTAATTCTATTTTTGAGAATTAATTAAAAGGATACAATATGAAATTGGACAATTTAGTTAAAAAAACAGAAAAATTAAAATTACTTTACGTGGAAGATGATGATGAATTAAGAGCTTCTACTATAGAGATATTTGAAGATTTTTTTGAAGAGATATTGATAGCTGGAAATGGAATAGATGGTTTAGATATATTTAGAAATAATAAAATAGATATAGTAATAACAGATCTAAATATGCCAAAAATGGATGGATTGGAGATGATTCAAAATATAAGAGAACTCGATAAAGATGTAGATATATTTGTTTTTTCAGCATATAATGAATCTGGTATAGTAGAGCAAGCTAAAAGTTATAATATAAAAGGGTATTTTTATAAACCAATGGATTTTACTTATTTTATAAAAGAGTTAGATAAAGCTATATAATTTATGTTATAATTATGAAAAACTTTAGGAATCAAAGTGATTATATTAAAATCAAACATAAAAGAACAATTTAAAAAATTTTGTAAAGAAAACAATCCCTCAACTATGCAGATAGCTGTAGAGTATTTCTCCATATTTGGTGGATTAGATCTTAAAATAGATACATCAAAACCACTTGAAGATCTTATAACTAAACATATTTTAAAAGATTATAAATATTTAAGAAATAGTATAAGTATCATAACCACAGGCGATCCCCAGTACAATGCTATCCTTACAGGTTTAGCTTTAGGGGATAGAAGAACAAATTCTGCATTTAAAAGAGCAAATGTATCTTTTAATTTTGGTATAGATGTTGTAGATACATTATGTGAAAGTGGGATAATAAAGTTAGAAAAATCTATGCAGTCACTTACAAATTTAGAAGAGCATTATGTTGTATCTGAAAAATTACTTTTTGCCTCTCCATTTTTAAGATTTTGGTTTGGTTCAATATCTCCAATATTTCAAGGTATAAAAGCTGGTGATTATGATGAGTTTTTTAAAAAGTTTCAAGATAATAAAGCTAAATATATAGATCTTGTATTTGAGCAACTATCTCATGAGTTTTTAAAAGATATATTTCAAGAAAATGATAAGCTTGAAAGATTAGGAAGATATTGGGATGATGATATTAGTTTAGAGATTATTGGTAAAACTAAAAGTGGTAAAATGATAATAGGATCTACAAAATATTCAAATAGTAAAGTTAAAAAGAGTGAATTAAGCAAATTAGAAAAGATAGCAGAATCTCTTAAAATAGATGTAGATACATTTGTGTTGTTCTCTAAAAAAGGTTTCTCAAATGAACTAAAAAGTTTAAAAAGTGATAGTTTAAAACTTTATACTCTTAAAAGTTTAAGTGCTTTAAGAGGATAGTCTTAAAAACTTTTTAACTTTTAATAGTCCTAAGTGGATACCACTATATCTCATAAGTTTTGCTACTTTTTTCCACTCGGTTTTGCTGTAGCAAGGGTTTGGACAAGTTCTACATCTAGGTTTTGGATCGTGAGGACACTCAACTAATCTATCAAAAGAGTAGTGGATAAGCTCTATACATTCACTACAAAGTTCTAGTTCTATATTCACTTTTTCCCCATTGTAGATAAGTTGTTTACAGTGGTGTGTTTGATTTTTGTGTTTGTGACTACAATGAAGCTCAAAAAACTTTTTCAAAGTTTGAGCTTCAGCCTTAAATTTTTCTGTTGTCATTATTTTATAGTTATAACATCTGAGATATTTGCAAATATATCTTCAACTCTTTTTTGCCACAATGTTCCAAAAAGCTTTTTATCCTCTTTTGTTGCATCACCTTGCATAATTTTCTTCATAAGAGATTGTTGTTGTGGATCTGGTGCTATTGAAGATGGATTGTAGATAACCTCTACACTATCTCCTGTGTCTAGTCTTTGAAGTTTTATACTTGAATCTATAGTGTCATTGAATTTCATAAGATCGTGTCTTACAAAATTTCCACCAATCCCTTTAAAGCCAGATGAAACAGTAGCTCCAGTTATATGTGTAAGTACATTTGAAATTACACCTGCTACACCATCGTTAGCATCCTCTTTAAATGAAACAAAAATTTCACCTCTTATTGGTGTTTGGTTTGGGTATAAAGCTTTTAAACCCTCTAGTGCCATAAGATATGCACCAGCAACAGTAGGGCAGCTATGACCTGAGTTTTTAACTATCTCTAAATAGTTAAACTCTACTATTCCATCTTCAAATGTTCCTAGAAAATCTGAAAGTGGATCTTTTAGTGTAATTGTTTCTATATTATTAAAAAATTCTGGATAATTCATCTTTTTTGTATTCCTTTACAATTTTTAGGTTTTTCATGAGGGAAAAACCAATCTTTGATAATTAGGCATATTGATATAAAAGCTAATACATTCATAATATTATTATTAGCATAATCAAGTTTCATATATGCAATAGGTAAAAATAGTACTATAGGGTACTTAATAAAATAGAAAAAGAATATTAAAGTACCATATATCACTTTCATTTTATAAGCCGCTTAGTTTCTTTTTCACTTCATCTGTTGCCATCGATATATTCCATGCAGGTTCCCAAACAACTTCAACCTCCACATACTCTACACTTGGCAGTTCTCTTAGCACCGCTTCCTCTACCCACTGTACAATCATCTGATGTAGGGGGCAAGCTTTTGTAGATAGTGTCATAGTTACTTTTACTTTCATATCTTCACTACAAGTAGCATCATATATAAGTCCCATCTCTACAAGATTAAAACCAACTTCTGGATCATTTACAGTTGAAACTGCTTTAAAAATATCCTCTTTAGTTACCATATTAACTCCTTAATTTAAATATAATATAATGATAACTCAAATAAGATAAAAATTGTCTTATTTGAATTTAGAATAATTTTATTAAAAATCTTTTTTAACCTATATATTAAATAGATTTTAGTACAATTAAAGTATTATTATAAATTAGGAAAAAGATGTTATTAACAAAAAAAAGTGAATATGCTCTATTGTCACTTGTAAGTATTGCAAAAAGTGATATGCCAAAAAAGGCAGATATGTTAGCTCAAGAGTTAAATATATCTAAATCTTTTTTAGCCAAAATATTACAAAATCTAGCAAAAAATGATATTTTAAACTCTTACAAAGGGAACAATGGTGGATTTACACTAAAAAAACCTTGCGAAGAATTAACTATATTAGAGATCACAAAGGTAGCAGAGGAGAAACTTCCAACAGTATTTGAGTGTACAACTAGCCTTGGTAGTTGTGATGCAAATGTAAATGGAAGCTGTAGTGTTTTCCCTCTTTTATCAAATTTACAAAATAAAATAAATAACTTCTTAGATGATTTAACATTAAAGGATATACTATAATATGAAATTTTTTCACCTATCACATACAGACCTAGATGGTTATGCTGCACAATTAATATCTAAAAAGATATATGATGACCCGATCTATTACAATGCAAATTATGGCTTAGAGGTAAAGATATATCTTGAGGATATTTTGACACGAATAAAACAGCAAGATAAAAGTGAAGAGATATTTTTTCTTATAACAGATCTAAATCTAACACCAGATGAATCAAGAAGATTAGATCATAATATAAAACAACTAAATGAAGATGGTTACAATATAAAATTACAACTTTTAGATCACCATGGAACTGGTCAAAAAAGTGCAGATAAGTATGATTGGTATTATCTTGATACATCAAGATCTGCTACAAAGATCACTTATGATTATTTTATAGAGAACTATCCTGAGTTTATGAATAGATGTGAAGATGGTTTTGATAAGTTTATAGAAGCAACAAATGCGGTTGATATTTGGTTAGAGGATGAGGAGCTTTTTGAGTTTGGAAAAGTTTTAATGACAATGGTATCAAAATCTTATGAGATAAATAATATACTATTTAGAGATGAGAATAGAGAGTATAAGTTTTATCTTCTAAAAAATGCTATTAAATATATAGATAAAGAGGATGGTCATATTTTATTAGATGAGGCTATATACTCTATGAAAAAAGAGTATCTAAAACTTAGTGAGAAAAATGACACCATGGATAATCTAAGTTCATTATATTTAGTGAAATCTTTAGAGCATAAAAAAGATGAATTGACTGTATATTATAAAGGTCATAAAGGGTTACTTACATTTTCACTAGGGAGTATATCTATACCTGCAAATACATTTTTAAAAGTAAATGAGGACTACGATTTCTTTATAGATGTAAGTAGAAGAGGAAAAGCAAGTTTAAGAGCAGATAATAACATAGATGTAGCACAATTAGCTCAAAAATTAGCAGGTGGTGGTGGTCATCCAAATGCTAGTGGATTGGCATTTAAAGATTGGAAAGAGTTAGTTCTATATAAAGATGTGAAAAAATATATAGAAACTAAACTTTTAGAGATAGCATAATATATGTTTTTTTTAGGTTTAGATTTTATCATCTCATCATTAGTTTGGTTGCTTGCTATTGGGATATTTGTTTTTGCATTTAGAAAACAGATCAAAAAGTTTTTTTACAAACAAACATCGTTTGATATATTTATAACAGAGTTAAAAAAATATCTAGCTAAAACATATCCTAAAGTAAATTTCTCTTTTGATATTATAGAAAAAAGTAAATCTGAACCAAATCCAGATGCAAGAAAATATATCATCTTAGATAATATCATAGATCAGTTTATGAAACTTGAACTAGATAGCTCAAAGTATCCACAAGCAACACCGCTTAACCTACAATGGAGTAGCTATGTTTTTAATTGTGAACCAAATAGAAACAAACTACCAAGTGATTGGCAAAAAAGAAAACAAGCACTATTGCAAAGAGATAATAATCTTTGCTTTAGATGTAGC
>Ga0256828_1000710_pt1 | contig 21821 bp, 24 predicted proteins | sample CV88metaG_FD_185993 | JGI IMG/M metagenome (GOLD analysis project Ga0256828, IMG submission 185993) | Hydrothermal vent microbial communities from East Pacific Rise, Pacific Ocean - CV88 | ecosystem: Environmental > Aquatic > Marine > Hydrothermal vents | place: Pacific Ocean: East Pacific Rise...
AGTGAACTTGAAGAGATCATTAAAAAGTATGCCCAAATGGATAGGCGTATCGTTTTTGTGACAAATGATGAAAATCGGGGACTTGTCTACTCTCTGAACAGGGCACTAAAACTTGCAAAAGGTAAATATATTGCAAGAATGGATGCAGATGATATTTCTCATACGGATAGACTTGAAAAGCAGTTGTTTTATCTGAGAGAGAACAGTCTTGATCTTGTGGGGAGTAATGTAAACCTTTTTAAAGGTAACAGAGAGGTCTTTTTTACAACAGACAAGCTTTTGACGCACAAGTACATTAAAAAGATACTTCTCGCAGGTACCATAGGTATTGTACATCCGACATTTTTTGCCAAAAGGGAGCTCTATGAGAAGCTTGGTGGTTATGCCAATGCCTTTCATGCGGAGGACAAGGAGTTTCTTGCTCGTCTTTTCTGTAAAGGTTTTCGTGTAGGGAATATGAGAGATGTACTTCTTGATTGCCGGTACAGCCAAAACAGTGTTACAAAGAACAGTGCTGTTTATGTAAATATGGTAGGAAGCTATATTACGGAGTGTTTCAGAGTATGCCAAAAGAGTAAAGAGTACTTTTTTGATGAGAATATTGTTGCCAAGATAAATGTCGATAAAAAGCAGAAAGAGAATTTTAACAAAAAGCGTCTTCTTCTTGATGAAGCACGAGACGCTTTAAATGAAAAAAAATATATTGTTTTTCTAATACGGATTTGCCAGGCACTGTATTACTCGAGAACACTTTTTGATAACATAAGGATAAATTTACTTTTGAAATATTACAGATTTAGAGAGCGTCTTGAGCAGGGAGGTGGACAATAATGAAATTTTCGGTACTTATGTCCATATATGCCAAGGAGGATCCTGCATATTTCAACAGAGCTATGGAGTCGATCTGGGATGATCAGACAAAAAAACCGGATGAGATTGTGCTTGTGGAAGATGGTGTTTTAACCAAAGCTCTCTATGAGACTATAGATAAGTGGAAGATAAAACTTCCAGATATATTTAAAACAGTTGCTTTAGAAAAAAATTCCGGGCTTGGAGATGCCCTCAATGCTGGGCTTGGAGTGTGTAGCTATGAACTTGTTGCCCGGATGGATACAGATGATATATCACTTCCTGACAGATTTAAAAAGCAGTTAAAGGTTTTTACGGGCGACTCCATAGATATTTGCAGTGGATTTGTAGGAGAGTTTGAAAAAGATGAAAATAGCATTGTCTCCTATCGAAAGGTACCTGAGTCCGACAAACAGATAAAAGTATTTGCAAAGAAAAGAAACCCATTAAACCATCCGGCAGTAATGTTTAGAAAATCTGTTGTTGAAAAAGTAGGTGGATATAGGAAAATACTTTGGTTTGAAGACTATTATCTTTGGGTACGAATGATTCAGAATGGAGCAGTGTTTTACAATATACAAGAGCCTTTAGTGTATATGAGAGCCGGTTACGGACAGCTTCAAAGAAGAAGAGGGGTTGCATACGCCAGCAGTGAAATTGCTTTGCAAAAAAAGTTTTTGAAGTCCGGATTTATCGGATATTTTGAATTTACAAGAAATCTCTGTATACGTTTTATCGTTAGAATCATACCTAGGAAACTTATAAGACAGGTATATAAACACTTAAGAGATTAGGATATAATTTGACCACTGAAAGGGAGATCAATGAATAAAAATAAATTTCAAGTCAGTCAAACACAACTTATAGGCCTTATGTTATTCGCCTATTTATTCAGTTTTGCCATACGGATGATATGGGTTTATCAATTTCATGATAACCCAAATTTCTACTGGAACGGGCAACTGATGATCAATACCAATGATGGTTATACCTGGGCAGCAGGGGCACAGAGGGTCCTTGAAGGCTTACATATGGAGAATTCAAGAATTCCAAATATGTGGAATTACGGCGTAGTGTTTTTTACAGTCCTGTTTACCAAAATAACGCCATTCAGTCTGGAAACGGTCATTCTTTATATGCCGGCACTGATCTCCTCTTTGGTTGTGATCCCTATCCTCCTTATTGCCAGGCTTTACAAACAGTCTTTGTGGGGATTTTTTGCCGCTTTGCTCGGCTCTGTTGCGTGGAGTTATTACAATCGTACGATGACAGGGTACTACGATACCGATATGTTCTCTGCCATGGCACCGATGTTCATCCTCTATTTTTTAATGAAAAGTACAATCGATTTTAGTCTGAAATCAGCACTTTATGCCGCTATCGCCATAGCGATATATCCTTTCCTGTATGATGCCGGTGCTTCTATTGTCTATGCGATGGGAATTATTTATGCAGCCTATTTGGTATTTTATCATCGGTACGATACCAATACCTACTACTCAATGATATTGGTCTTTTTTGCACTTTTGCATCTGCCTATCGCTGCACCATTCAACTATTTGACGACAATTGCAATATTGATCATACTGTATAGTTTTTTTAATCGTACCAATATAGAACAGAAAAAACTTATGGTTTTTGCTGGTATATTATGGATATTGTTTATGTACTCCGGTAATGTTTTTGGGCTTATTATGCATAAAGTGATGAGCTATGTCTCTACGGGAACAGCAACGGAAGGATTGCATTTTTATGGGGTGCACCAAACGATCAGAGAAGCTGGAAAAATTCCATTTAAAATATTTGCCAATCGTATTTCAGGTTCCCAGGTTGGTGTTATTCTTTCATTGATTGGATATATTGTATTGGTGATAAGGCATCGCGCTTTTCTTCTGGCTTTACCGTTGGTAGGGATTGGGGTATTTGCATTGTGGGGCGGCCTTCGCTTTACAGTATATGCGGTACCGGTTGCTGCGATGAGTGCCGTATATCTCTTTTTTGTTGTAGGGGGAATGCTGAAAGACAAACGAGCAAAATATATGTTTGCTACTGTCGCTACAGCGGTGATGATCTATCCAAATATTACACATGTTATCGGATATAAAGTTCCTACTGTTATGAATAAGGCAGAAGTACAGGACCTTGAAGCATTGAAAAAGATTTCTACTTCCAAAGACTATACGCTCACATGGTGGGATTACGGATATCCTATTTGGTTTTATTCGAATACCAATACGATTATAGACGGGGGGAAACACCAAAATGATAATTTTATCATCTCAACCATTATGCAGACAACTTCTCCGGACCTGGCGGCTAATTTGAGTAGGTTGGCGGTAGAGACATATGTAGATTCAAATTATTCGATTATTGCGGATACACTGTTTAAAAATGGAAAGAAAGATCAGCTTGACCCAAACCTGTTTCTATCGGAATTGGAAAGCAGTGCTTATCCTTTGCCTAAAAAAACAAGAGATATATACCTCTATTTACCTTATCGTATGCTCAATATTTTCCCTACAGTAGCAGTTTTCGGAAATTTGGATCTTACAACCGGTAAAAGAGAAAGAAAAATGATGTTTTATCCTACCCGTGCGCTTAAAAATAGTAATGGAGTATTGCAATTCTCCAACGGAATTATTTTTGATGCTAAAAAAGGTGAGCTTGTTTTGGGAAAACAGAAATTGCCTGTAAAATCTTTTTTTATTACACAATTGACAAAAAACGGAAAAACCAAGGTACAGGCACAGCAGTATCACCCTGAAGGAGATGCTGTCGTGATTTATATGAAAAATTATGGAGAGTTTGTTGTTATGGATACACAAACGTTTCACTCGATGTATGTACAAATGTTTATACTTGGAAAATATGACCGGAACCTCTTTGAATTGGTTGTCTCTTCCCCATATAGCAAGATCTATAAACTAAAGAAGTAAAACGTTATGGTCGAGAGGCTTCTGTCTCTCTTTTGTAGAGATAGCGGTAGAGAAATAGATAACAGAATATAAAGAATACCGCTATGGCAATATTGCTATTGGATTTGTTTGGAAAAAGTGTCGAAAGTGTCATGAATGGTAGTATTGCAGCCAATATAAAAAGTGCTGTTTTTGGGTTATTGTGTGTGATTTGTCTGTAAATAAGCATATGTAGATGATAGGAGTCCGGCTGGAGAGGAGAGCGTCCCATATATTTTTTTCTAATAATGGAAAAAACCACCTCCCATACAGGATAGATGAACATCGCCAGGATATACCATGGGCTGACTCCCTCATATTTGCTTGCCAAAAAGATACCTATAAGTGAGACAATAAATCCAAGAAGATAAGCCCCTCCGTCACCTAAAAAAATTTTTCCTCTAGGAAAATTCAGTAAAAAAAATCCCAAAGTTGTCCCTCCGGTTATAAGAATAATACGGAACATATCGAAATTTTCCTGCTGGTATGCGGTGATACCAAAAGAGATGAGAATAAGAAGGATAATCCCGGAAGCAAGGCCATTGAAGCCATCGATAATATTGATGGCATTCATCATCCCGACAATGGCAAAGGTACTAAAAAGCACTCCTGCCCAGTACGGCATATAGATACCAAGACCAAGGTATGTAACGACAGAACCTGTCAGTAAAATAGCACTTAAGGCAGTCATAACTTGTAAACTTAAACGAAATTTAGGGCTTAAAGAGTTATGGAAATCTTCGAATATACCACTTAAAAAGGCAAAGAAGACAGGAAGGAGGAGTTTAATTCCCAGGGGCGTAAAGATAAAGAAAAACATTCCGGAAACAATACCGATACCACCCGCACGTGGTGTTGTATCTGTATGGTAGTTCTGTGGTTTTTCTGTACTTGCATGGTCTAAAAAGAATGCATGTTTATGGCTGATATATATGATGAAAATCAGTACACCGAGTGAAACAAAAAATGGATATGCCAAAGTAGCGGTCATAGATGTTCGCTTTCATTTTTTCGCGTATTATACTGTAGGTTTGATTATTTACCTAAGGTTTGAATCAATATATTTTAGGGAACTGTCTTGAGGTATTGTATTGTCAATGATAATTCAAAAGTTTCTTGTAAATATTCGCTGCAAAAAAGTAAAAAATGTTATTTTTCAACTATATTTTTGGATTATACTTAATTTTGCAATATCAATTCAAAGGATAAATAATGGTGAAAAAAACATTGATGGGATTTCTAATCTTTTCGACTTCAGTACTTTTTGGAATGAGCCTTAGCCAGCTTAACAGTGCTTCAAAAGAAGAGCTTATGCAGATCAACGGTATTGGGAAAGTGAAGGCTGAAGCAATTGTCAAAGAGAGAAAAAAGGGTAAATTTAAATCATTTGACGACCTTCAGAGAGTAGAGGGGATCGGTGCACAGACGGCGGCAAATGTCAAAAATGATGTCAAGAGCAGTAAAGATGTCAAAAAAGTGAAAAAAAGTATCAAGAAGAAGAGTGTGCCAAAGAAAGAGAAACTCAAGAAAAAAGTAGAAGAACCAAAAACTTCTCTGAAAAAGAAAACAAAAAAAACGAAGAAAAAAACTAAAAAATAATTCTTTCTTCTTTTCCGGGCGAAACTGCCCGGTCCGCCTTCCAAAATCCATTTTAACCACATTTTAGATACAATCACATAATTTTTTATTTAGAAGGGTATAGTTATGTCAGTTGTTACACGTTTTGCTCCGTCTCCAACAGGGTATCTGCATATTGGAGGACTTAGAACAGCACTTTTTTCCTGGCTTACCGCCAAACATAACAATGGTACATTCCTGCTCCGTATCGAAGATACGGATATGGCACGAAATTCCGAAGCGGCAAAAGATGCTATTTTAAAAGCTTTTGAATGGGTAGGGATGAGCCATGACGGTGAAGTGGTCTATCAATCCAAACGTTTTGATCTGTATCGAGAGTATATCGACCGGTTACTTGCGGAAGGAAAGGCATACAAGTGCTATATGTCCAAAGAGGAGCTGGATGCATTGCGTGAAGCGCAGATGGCACGGAAAGAGCGTACCCGTTATGATGGCCGATACCGTGATTTTACCGGTACGCCACCCGAAGGTGTAGCGCCTGTGATCCGTATCAAGGCACCGCAGGAGGGGCGTATCTCTTTTGTAGATGGTGTCAAGGGTGAATTCTCTGTAGATGCTTCGGAAGTGGATGATTTTGTGATTGCACGTGCTGACGGAAGCCCGACCTATAACTTTGTTGTTGCGATAGATGATGCACTCATGGGATTGACTGATGTCATTCGAGGGGATGACCACCTCTACAATACCCCGAAACAGATTGTGGTGTACAATGCCCTTGGATTCAAACTTCCAAAATTTTACCATGTTGCGATGATCAATAATGAGCAGGGTAAAAAGCTAAGCAAGCGTGATGGTGCGACAGATGTCATGGAGTACAAAACAATGGGCTACCTGCCGGAAGCACTGCTTAACTTTCTTGTGCGGTTGGGCTGGAGCCATGGAGATCAGGAGATTTTTAGCATCGATGAGATGATAGCGCTTTTTGACCCAAATGATATTAACAAGTCATCATCAAACTACAACCTCGATAAGCTGCTTTGGCTCAATGCGCACTATATCAAAAATACACCGAATGAAAGACTGGCAGCGCTTTTAAAAGAGTTTGGTGTGGATATTGCAGGACATGACAAACTGGAGATGCTGCTCGATGCAACCAAAGAGCGTGGAAAGACACTGGTTGAGCTTGCCCAGCAGATCAACCTGATTCTTAATGCGCCGGAAGCGTATGATGAAAAAGCGGTTAAAAAAGCATTCAAAGGTGAAGCCAAGGCAATCTTGACAGACTTTATTGCCATGCTGCAAACATGGGAGAAACCGCTGCATCTGCCATCAGATTACCATGAAGTGATGGAGAAACTTGTATCGGACAAAGCGATTGGCTTTGGGAAGATCGGTATGCCGCTTCGTGTCAGCCTGCTTGGGAGTATGACCGGTTCCGGCCTGGATGAGATCATGGCGATTATCGGTGTGGATGAGACAATAGAGCGGATTGAGCGGGCTGTCTCGATGATTGAGTAAACAATGGGTAGATGTCGCATTCAGGGGAATGCGACCTACGCGTATCGCACCATTGTCAAATGTACTACAAAAGATATATTTTTGTAGGTCGTATTCCCTGAATACGACACCTTTTAGCTGGCGGAGAGAAACTTCTTCAAAGACCGCTTTTCCTTATGCCCCATCGTATAATAGATCTGTGCAAGGTACCAGGTGAGCTGTTTGGGGGTGATTCCCCTCTTTTTTGCTTCCTGTTTTAATATATACTGAGGAATTTTTATATTTTTTGAAGCGAAGGTTTTCGCCAGTTTTTTGATATAGATACCGTTTTGGTTATAGCAAAGCCTTGCGAAAACAAAAGGAAGCCCCGTTTTTTCATACCAGGCTTGTGCCATATCTACCCCTTCCCCTCCATCAAGGTAATATTTGAGTGCGGCATCCCCAATCAGTACCCTGCCTTCCAGATTCAATACTTTTGCCAACCGGTTCGATGTAGCAGAAGCGGGATCAGCCAGGTTCTCTCCTTTTAGAAGCAGGACACTGTAGACATTCCCCCTTGCAATGATTCCAAGATCGGTACAGGTGCATCGCCTGGATTCCACGGAAGAGATGAACGCTGCATTGATCTCACGTTTTTTAAGTGCTTGGTTGATTTTGGAAGGTACGGCACGTTTGTATCGGAAACTCATGCTGGCGGCATTGTTTTTGATGTAGCGTTTCAAAAAAACCTGAAAGGGTAAGAGGTTAAGGTAGCTGATAGACCCAAATAACAAACCGCTACCTCCTCTCCTTTTAAATTAAGCGTAATTATACCAAACAAGAATTATAATCCTCACTATTATAAGGAGCTTTATATGGTAAAAGTGGAATTTTTGGGCCCCATAGGTAAAGCACCCATAGAGATAGAAGCATCGACTCTGTCGGAGGTTGCAGAAAAACTCAAAGAAGAGAGTGGACTGGAGAGTTGGCTGGATAAATGCGCTGTAGCACTGAACGATACGATGGTCAATGACCTTGCTACTGTATTGAAAGATGGGGATAAGATCTCTATTTTGCCACCGGTATGTGGCGGATAATGCTTTGTTTGAAGTTTATGGAGCGTGTTGTCTGCGGATAATACCATGTAACAATATAAATAAGCGGTGTTGTGAGGCATAACACCCTACAGAAAAGGTGAAAAATGGAATTGTATAACGGTCCATTGGATGTTAAAGAGATCTTTGGCAGGTGGTTGGATGAAGAGGCAGAGTCAAACTATGGTGCCTATATCCCTTTTGTAGGGACAATCCGTGCGGAAGAGGGTATCGAAGCACTCAGTTTTGATATTTATGAACCTGTATTGAAAGCGTGGTTCGATGCCTGGCAGGAGAGAGCCAAAGCACGTGGAGCCATTGTCAAAATGGCACATGCCATAGGGGATGTGCCTGTGCATACATCGTCTTATATCAGTGCGGTCTTTTCACCCAAAAGAAGAGTAGCGTTAGAGCTTATTGATGAATTTGTGGAAGATTTTAAAGCAAACGCACCTATTTGGAAATATGATGTCAAAAATGGACAGCGTATCTATGCGGAAGATAGAAGTACACCGATGCATGGCGCGGGACTGCTTGTATAGCTCTGAAATTAAAAGTTAAAAAGTAGAAATTAAAATATTTTTTCTTTCATTTTTAACTTTTAATTGCTAATTTTTAATTTGAAAAGGAACGTTTCTCCATGATACACTTTGATGAATCAATACAGCGGATAGAAAATCAGCAGATCAATACCTATAAAACAAAAAAACTCTACCTGATGGAAGCACAGGGGTATATTCTGGCTGAAGATATTATTGCTGATCACAACTCTCCCGAATTCCCTACCTCGGCGATGGATGGCTATGCGGTGAGGTATGAAGATTTGAGAGAAGGAAGACTGAAAATCGCAAGTATCAATCCTGCAGGCAGTGAGTTGCAAGAAGAGGTAGAGGCGGGCAGCTGTATTAAAACGTTTACCGGTTCCCTTATGCCGCACGGAGCAGATACGCTTATTCCCATAGAGAATGTAGAGGTAGAAGGGAATGAAATTGTTATAAAAGAAACAGTACCGCGGGGCTTTTCTGTACGTGAGATTGGAGAGAATTATGCAAAAGGGCAAACGCTGATCAAGGCAGGGACCAAACTTGACTTTTCCCAGATTGGTGTGCTTGCCAGCCTGAATATTGTACATGTGTCTGTCTATGAGAAGCCGACTGTCGCCATACTCTCAACGGGTTCGGAACTGCTTGACCTGGGAGAGATGCAGACCAATGATGCGCAGATACGCTCTTCAAACAACTATGTCATTGAAGCAATTGTGAGAAAGTATGACGCTATCCCGATGCAGCTTGGATGTATCAAAGATGATAAAGAGAGTATTACTGTGGCCGTTGCCGAAGCATTGGAGAAGAGTGATATTGTCGTAACTACAGGCGGGGTGAGCGTAGGTGATTTTGATTTTGTCAAAGATGTGATCTATGAGCTTGGTTGTGAAGTTGTATTTAAAGGAGTAAGGGTCAAACCGGGACAGCATATTATGGTCGCACGCAAAGAGGACCGTTTTATTGTGGCCCTTCCGGGATTTGCCTACTCTTCTACCGTCATGGCGCTTGTCTATGTTCTGCCGCTCATCGCCAAACTGCAAAAAGGGATCTATCCACTTAAAAAAGTCAAGGCGACACTCAAAGAGCCTTTTACCAAGCGTGCCAAAAAAGAGGAGTTTACTGCCTGCAATATCTCTTTGGAAGAGGGAAGGTACTATGTAGACTTCAATGATAAAAAAGTCGGTACTTCCGCCATACTGACCAATATGCTGGGCTCCATTGCCCTGCTTGAGACTTCGGAAGATGAATCTTCCAAAGAAGCTGGTGATGAGGTGAGTGTTTTGCTTTTTGGCTAATGTCTTTTACGGGCAGATATGGAATCTGCTCCTACAGGGCAAGGATGGATTCTCTCGCTTTGAGGAAAAGGGCAAACTCTGCCGCTGTTTTACATCCCATTCTGATTGCATAACTGAGTAATTCTTTATTTTGTGAATAGACCATTTTCTTATCCTTTAGGCTTATATATGTCAAATTGTATATTAAAAATATTATTTTCATAAAAAATATGTCAAATTGTCATACTTTTAATTAAAATAGCATATAATTACCTTATGATTTAACGTAAAGGAGTATATGGTGTTAATATTAAGTGAAATTATTGACAAACTGAAAGATGTGATCTCTGAAACGAAAATAGGTGGAAAAGTATTCGATAAAGATGTTGCAGATGCCCTGGGTATCCCGCAGGCAACATTTGCAACGATGAAAAAAAGAAATTCCATTCCCTATGAGGAGATTCTTGAATTTTGTGCGCTGAAAAAGATTTCAGTCAATTGGCTCTTTTTCGACCAGGCTGTCGATATGTTGAAGGAACAGACAGAAAAATTTTTTCGTGTACGCTATTTTGCAGACATCCGTGCAAGTGCAGGAGGTGGGGCAGAAGTTTTTGATGAAAACTATGAAACGATTTCCATAGATGAGAAGATCATGCACAACATGGTAGGTATGGGCAATACCAAACTTGAAGCGATTCATGTGGATGGTGAGTCGATGGAACCTACGTTACAGGATGGCAGCATTGTTTTTGTCGATCGTACACAAACCAACATTAACAAAGATGGTATCTTTATCGCTTCAACGAATGCGGGGCTTTTTATCAAACGTATCCGACAAAGAGCGGATGGGATGGTGGAACTTATATCTGACAATAAAGCCTACTCTCCTGAAGTGCTGGCTCCCGATGAGGTGCAAATTGTCGGCAAGGTTGTAGGGAACATAGAAAGCCTGTAATTTTTTATTTGCCAAATAGGGAGAGGAGTACCTCGCCAGAAGAACAGTGCCTCATATAGAGATAGATGTATGGAGCCGAGTTTGGGATTAGCGCTTAGTGTCTATTGGCACATGCGACACATCTTACACTTTCTGGACGGATCTTCATTCTTTCTGTGCCGATGGGCTCTTCGCATTCGATACATATGCCGAACATTGGTTTGTCGATACGCAGAAGGGAATTTTTCAGTCTGGTAAGCCTCCGTTTGGATTCATCAAGGATTTTCTGGTTGACTTGCTGCTCTCCCATCGCTTCCATGCGGGTCAGTCTGCCAAGTGAGCAGTCCGGGGCAATAGGTTTTGCCTTCTCCTGAAGGGACTCAATCTGTATTTTAAGGGAGGCAATCTCTTGCAGGATCTTCTCTTTTATGGTATCTTTCTCTTTTTGGGTCATAACGGCTCTTTAATAATATAGAATGATTATAACAAATTTTGGACTTATATTTAAACAATATTCTATTATGTAGGGTCGGTTTACCGACCAATGGAGAGATAGATAATGAAAAAAATTCTTTTATGGCTTATAGTAACAGGCGTGCTTTTTGCCGAATATAACCATACCAATAGCCTTATCAACGAGGATTCTCCCTACCTGCAGCAGCATGCGCACAATCCTGTGCAATGGTATCCATGGGGCAAAGCGCCTTTGCGAAAAGCCAAACGGGAGAATAAACTTATTTTTCTTTCCATTGGCTACAGTACGTGCCACTGGTGCCATGAGATGGAGAAGGAGAGTTTTACCGATACAGAGGTAGCCAATCTGCTCAACAAATATTTCATATCTATCAAGGTGGATAAAGAAGAGTATCCTCAGCTTGACAAAAAGTATCAAAAGGTTTTTTTTCAAAAGTACGGCAAACGGGGTGGGTGGCCGCTAACCGTCTTTCTCTCTCCAGAGGGCAAAGTATTTCATATTGCAACCTATATTCCCAAAGAGGAAGGCTATGGTTCGGAGGGACTGATGAAAATGTTGGGCAAATTTGCCAAGTTGCAGAGAGACCAGGAACATTTTGCAAAGCGTATAGAAATATATGAACAATTACAGCGTAAAGGAGGCAACTCTTCGTCTCTCACCGGTGTAAGAGTCGACCGGACAATACAAAAAGCCCTCAAAGAAGTTTCCCAAAGTTATGACTCCGCCAATGGTGGTTTTGCTTTCCGGCCCAAATATCCTGAAGCTTCCAAAATCGGGATGCTGATGATGATATATCATCTTAACGGTATACCAGAAGCTATGCATATGGCAAAAGAGACTTTGAAAAAAATGGCATTCAGTGGATTGTATGACCAGGTGGAGGGAGGTTTTTTCCGATATGCGACCGATAAAGCGTGGCAGCAGCCTCATTTTGAGAAAATGCTCTATACCAATGCAGAACTCATACCGGTTTATGTAAAGATGTATCTCATAACTGGGGAGAGACTCTACCGGCGTGTGGCAGAAGAGACAATAGCTCAAATCTATGGCCATTTTTTTAAAGAGGGCCTTTTCCTCTCTGCCAGTGATGCCGATAGCAACGGAGAAGAGGGTGGATACTACATCTACGATTATGGCAAGATACGGGAAGCATTATTGCAAAAAGGCTGGAGAGAGGAGGAAGTAGAGGCAAACCTTGCCTATTTCGGTATTGAGGAGGATGGCAATTTTGATGGGGAACTCTCTCATGCCCATATTACCAAAAAGAAAAGGCCCAAAGAGGCAGAACGTTTGAAACGCTATCTGAAACAGCTGCGTAAAAAACGCCGTTTCCCTTTTGTAGATAAAAAAATAATGACATCCTGGAATGCAATGATGGCAAAAGCACTCTTTACTGCGGGTAATATTGATACGGCATATACCATTATGGGAGAAAAAGCACTTGCCAAACTTGTAGAGACAATGAGAAGGAAAGGTATCTTGTATCACCAGGTATTGCCTGGGAAAAAACCGCAAAAAAAAGCGCTCCTGGAGGATTATGCTTTTTTGATTGCCGCATTGCTGGAAGGGTATGAACATACCTATACCGATGCTTATCTGACACTGGCAGATGTGCTTGCCGGGGAGGCGCTTCAAAAGTTTTACCGAAACAGCAGATGGTATCTTAGCTGTGACGGTATTGAAACGAAAGCAGATTTTGACGACCGCTACTATACTTCAGCGCTGAGTACGATGTTGGAAAGCCTTTTGAAACTTGGTGCTCTGTTGGAAAAACGTACCTATATACAAATTGTAGAGAAGAGTATTAAAACGGCAGGCGGCATACTTCATACACATCCTTCGGAGGCACCGAAACTTCTGGAAGTCTATACCCGGTTAAAAAAAGGTGATGTTGTGATCCATGCCAGGCGTAAAGTGCTTCTGCCTGTGCAAAAACAGCTTTCACGGGTAAATTATCCGTTCATTTTAAGTAAATCCCAAGATAACGACGGCTATATTGCCTGCGGTATCGGCCGCTGTTTTGCAGCGGAGCATAACCTCACAAAGCTGTTAGGAAAAATAGAAACGATCAAAGCACATAAGGGAGTCTCGGCATGGCAGAAGAAGTAGATATCATAGAGAAAACGGTACAAGATTCGACTGTCAACCGTAATGAGCTCCTTGCTTCTGCATTGCGGGAGTATCTTGCCCTGATGGAGCGCGGTAGCTATTTTGAAGCGCATGAAGTACTGGAAGATGCCTGGCATCCCCTGCGAAAATCCGGCAATCCATTGAAAAATCTTCTTAAAGGACTGATTAACGGTGCGATAGCGTTTGAACATCTTAAACGTAACCGTAGAGGTGCGGCCCGAAAAGCATGTAAGGTAATGAATGCATTTGAGAGATACAAATATCTGGTACGTGAAGCCGATGAAGCTGAAGCTCTATTGCAGGCAGCCTGCCATAAAGTAGAACAGTTGAAAGAGGAAAAACAAAATACTTTCAATTTATTTGTATAAAATCATAAAATAATTAAATTTTATTTATTTGTTACTCTTCTGTTATAATTCCCGAAAAATAAAAAAGGATATATATGAGCAGGTTGCCATGGTGGATGGGCGGAATTCTTATGTCTGGGCTTTTGCTTCTGGCATTTTCAATTTTTGGAGCGGACAGGCCGATAGGTGCATCAACTTATGTCCCTTATCTTGCGGGAGTCATTTTTGACCTTGATCCGGAAAAATACAGTTATTTCAAGCATGTGACGAAACCCGGTGCATGGGAAGGTGTGATGCTGCTTGGTGCACTGTTTGGCGGTTTTGTAACTTCTGTGTTTATTACGAAAAGTTTTCGTTTTTCCCTCATTCCTACAGGCTGGAGTCGATATAAGAACAACTCTGTTGTTTCACGGTTGCTCTGGAGTTTTATTGCCGGTTTCCTCATGATCATAGGTGCGAGGCTTGCAGGCGGGTGTACATCCGGGCATTTTATGTCAGGAATGAGCCAAATGGCCATATCATCCATGATATTTGGCGGAGTTGTACTGGTATCGGTGATTGTTACAGGCCGTCTTTTTTATCATGTGAAGGAGAAATAGTATGGAAAATATAGTACAGAGTACTTTTCTTGATCGTATTGAAGGGATGTTCCTTAACGTTATTGGACAGGGGCACGGCTCATTGGCATTGGTGTTCCTTATTGGTGTGATCTTTGGCGGGATTATTCAGTATACCCGTGTGGATAAGTTCGAGAAGATTGCGGGGTTTGCCATGCTGAAAGATACGATTGTCCCCAAAATGCTTTTTTTAACGGTTGGACTGACAAGTATTGGACTCTATTTCATGATCGAAGCGGGAGGTGCCCACTACCATATAAAACCTATCATATGGCAGGGACTTATTATTGGCGGAACACTGTTTGGTATCGCTATGGCAATCCTGGGTAAATGCCCGGGTACCGGCCCTGTTTCCATTGCAGAAGGCAGGATAGATGTATTGGTAGGCGCTATTGGCGGTATCTTCGGAGGTCTCGTATTTACGCTCTATTATGATGATTTTTTCAAACCTTTGATGGGGGAGAGCGCCGGGAAACTGATCTTGACAGACTTTTTTAAAGGGCATGAGCACACGGTAGTGCTGGTCTACGGTATCGTTATTACACTTATCGCTTTGGTTATTCCGAAAATGGAAATGTTCGATGAAGCAGACCTTCAAAATCTGCCCGATGACCAAAGACCCGATAAAAACTAGATTCTAAAGCGGTAGTGCATCTCTTCAAGGCTTGTTTTGAGCTTGTCAGGGATGTCTCCCTGAAACTCCAGACTCTCCTCTCTTACCGTACCTCCTGTACCCAGCTTTTTTTTAAGCGTTTTCAAAAGTTCCTGAAGTTCTCTTTTTGCAAGGTAAAAAGGTTTTACAATGGTGACAACTTTTCCTCTGCGTTTCTCTTTTGCTACATAGAGCCGGTGTTTTTCCGGAGGTTTCACTTCATTTTTATCTTTTTGTGAGGGTTTCTTTTTGTTGTCGGCAGACCAGCCCTCCCCTAGGTTGGCGCCCATTTCAAACAGATTTTTTTTCATAATGTACTCCAGTCAGTATCAAATAACAATCCAAGTATAACAGATACGAAGAGCAAAAAGAGCATTATGCGGTAAAGAGTCTCTTCGCTTGGCAGTTTCATTTAAAGCTCAATATTGTAAATAATCTCGGTTTTGTTCTTTTTTGTCTGTATCTCATGGATGCTCAACCCCTCAATAGGCAGCTTCATAAACGCATCGATGCTCTCGATTTCCGCTTTGGCGATCTCTCTCAGGACAATGCCCCGATACGCTTTTGCCCAGTGGCTGACCACTTTGCCCTCTTTGATGAATTTGAGTGTGGTATAGGGTTTGGTCGGTTTATAAAACTTGTCATAGAATCCTGCGCGCAGGTCAAGGATCTCCTCATCTTTCAAATACGCTTCCATCAGTTCTGCGCCATGCTCATGGTAGAACTTCTCCACCCGGATCTCTCCCACAGGCTCCCCCTGTTTCAAGCGGTATTCCGGGATGAGGTCCGAGGCTCTGAGATATCCCCAGAGGTTAGAGTGAAGAATCACATGGCTATCTATATATGCCTTAGCCTTTTCATCAAGTGTCGGATAGTCCAAATGGTCAAATGCCACACCTGTGTAGCGTTCAACAGCCTTCATGGCAGGCTCATGAACAATATTCCTGATATGTGCCTTGATATCTACCTCTTTTTTGAGCCCAAACATTTTGGAAAGTATCGGCAACTCTCCTTTCTGGAGGATATTGATATAGGCATGCAGCAGTTTGGTGCGGTAGGGAAGCAGTTCCTTAAAAAGCAGGTTTTCCAAATGGAACGGTGCTTCTCCACCGCTGGTTTTGGTCTCGCTGGGGGCTAAAAGTATTTTCATGGGTATCACTTTATTTTTAATATGTGATTGTAATCTCTTCTTTCTAAAATAGACATTTTGTGCACAAACCGAAAAGAGACAGTGTGGTATAATAGATCCCAATAAAAAGAAGGAAAATGTATTGAGTTTTAAGAACATGCAGGAACTGGAAAAACGTCTCTGGAGTGCGGCGGATGAGCTGCGGGCAAATTCGGGGTTGACGGCGGCGCAGTACTCTCAGCCGGTGCTGGGGTTGATCTTTCTGCGGTATGCGGAGCACCGTTTTTCCATTGCCAAAGCGCAGATAGAAGCGAAGATGAGTTCACGCAGGCGCGGCGGGGACATCAAGACGGCCATACAGGCGGAAGGGGCGATGTTCATTCCCGATGCGGCGCTCTACTCCAGACTGCTGGAGCTGCCGGAGGGTGTAGATGTCGGTAGGGCGGTCAACGATGCCATGAAAGCGTTGGAAGCGGAAAACGAAGCGTTGAAAGACACGCTTCCCAAAACCTACACCAAGTTCGATGATGACATTCTGGTGGGGTTGCTGAAAAACTTTGCGGGTATCAAGTTCGACATCGGTTCGGATGTCTTCGGGCGCATTTACGAGTATTTCCTGACGGAGTTCGCCAAGTCCGAGGGGCAGGGCGGTGGTGAGTTTTTCACTCCGAGCCCGCTGGTACGGCTCATTTCGGAGATCATCGAGCCCTACAGCGGCAAGGTCTACGACCCTGCCTGCGGTTCGGGCGGTATGTTTGTACAGTCGGCGGCCTTCGTGCGTGAGCACAACAAGACGGCGACGGCGGAGCTCTCCATCTTCGGTGAGGAGAAGACGCTCGACACGGTGCGCCTTGCCAAGATGAACCTGGCGGTGCACGGTCTGGAGGGAGACATAAAGAACGGGAACTCCTACTACGAAGACTTGCACAACAGTGTCGGCAGGTTCGACTTTGTCATGGCAAATCCTCCGTTCAATGTCAACAACATCCAGAAGGAGCGGCTGGAGGACAACAAGGCGCGTTTTCCTTTCGGGATGCCGCGCAACGACAACGGCAACTACATCTGGATACAGATGTTCTACTCCGCGTTGAACGCCAAAGGGCGTGCCGGTTTCGTCATGGCGAACTCGGCGAGCGATGCGAGAAACTCCGAAATGGAGATCCGCCGCGATCTCATCAGAACGGGTGCGGTCGATGTAATGGTCGCCATCAGCTCCAACTTCTTCTACACGGTGACCCTGCCGGCAACGCTCTGGTTTTTCGACAAGGGCAAGCCCGAAAGCAGAAAAGACAAAGTGCTCTTCATCGATGCGAGACACATCTACACCCAGGTGACCCGTGCCGTGCGCGACTACACCAGTGAACAGCTCAACTTCATCGCCAACATTGTCCGCCTCTACCGCGGGCAGGAGGTGGACAACGCCTTCCTGGAAACGCATGAAGACGAGCGTAACACGGGCGAGTGGACGGTGGAGAAGTTCTTTGAAACAGGCAGCTACAAAGACGTTCCGGGGCTTTGCAAAGTAGCGACCATCGAAGAGATAGAAGCACAGAGCTGGAGCCTGAACCCTGGGCGTTATGTGGGCGTGGCAGAAGGAGAAGAGGTGGATGATGAGGACTTCCGCATCAGGCTGGAGGAGTTGCAGGAAGAGCTGGAAGTGTTGAATGCGGAGGCGCATGAGCTGGAGAAGATGATTGCCGAGAATATGTCAAAGGTACTTTTTAATGCTTAAAAAAGGAGTATTAGGAGATATATTTGCATTTGAAAATGGTAAATCTATTAAGCCAGGAGGAGTTGGTAAATATAAAGTATTTGGAGCGAATGGAACTATTGGAGGTTCTGATAGCTTTAATAATGAAGATGCAATTATTATAGGAAGAGTTGGCGCATACTGTGGAGCAGTAAAACAATGTCAAGAAAAATTTTGGGCTTCTGATAATACAATTGTGACAACTCCAAAAAAAGAGAATTTTTCAAAAAAATATGCTTATTATTTATTAAAAAATCTAAAACTCAATCAATATGCTGGGGGATCTGCACAGCCTTTGTTGACACAATCAGTTTTAAGAACCATAGAATTTAAATATCATTCAAAAGAATTAGAACGGAATAAAATCGCCTCCATACTTTCCACCTATGACGATCTCATCGAAAACAACAACTGCCGTATCGCCATCCTCGAAGAGATGGCACAAAAACTCTACCGTGAATGGTTCGTCAAGTTTCGCTTTCCCGGACATGAAGAGGTTAAGATGGTTGAGTCGGAGCTTGGGTTGATTCCGGAGGGATGGGAGGTGGTTCCATTTGGTTCTATGGTTCAATATTTAAGAGAATCCACCCCCAAGGGGCTTCTTTCTGCTCAGACTGCTTATATGGGGTTAGAACATTTCCCCAGAAAATCTATTGCCTTGTCTGATTGGGAATATGTGAACGAGATTGGAAGTAGTAAATTGAAGTTTCAAAAAGGAGACATACTTTTTGGAAAAATAAGACCATATTTTCATAAAGTTGGTGTTGCACAAACAGATGGAATTTGTTCTTCGGATACTTTTGTGTGGAGACCCAAAAAAGAATATTATGCTCTTGCTGTAATGATTGCTTCATCTGATGATTTTGTTGCACAATCAGTTCAGACATCTCAGGGCACAAAAATGCCTCGTGCAAACTGGAATGTTTTGAAGGAGTATAGAGTAGTTGTTCCTCCCAATAATCTTTTAAAGAGATTCGATGATATTGTTAAGTCCATGATTGAACATATCCATAATTTGAGTGCTAAAAATAGGAATTTAAAAGAACAACAAGATTTACTTTTACCTAAATTGATTTCTGGGAAAGTTAAAGTTAATGATGAGGAATAAAAATGGCGATATTTGACTTGTTTTCAAAAAGACAAAAACGCTTAAGAGGTGAAGTCCCTGATGTATACACCTATGATGAAATTCCAAACGAGTTGAGAGTTCAAATTGTTCATATCTGGATGGATTCACTTGGAGATCAATCAAAATATTATGAACACCATTATAAAGTTAAGGAAGCTTATGAATTCATTGTAGAAACACTTTGTCGAGAATATGGTTTATTTGAATTGCCCAGTACTAAGAAACATACACAAAGAATGTATATGGAGGAGCTTATAAATTATCTTCTCCAAGAGGATGACTTAGAAAAAGTTATTGATGTCATTGAGTTGAGTTTTAAAGTCATAGATCGCTTAACAAGAGACTATTCATATATGAGAGAACACAACGCACCCCAAATTGCAGATAATGCAATTGATGAATTAAATAGTCGATTTAAAGAGCATGGAGTGGGTTACCAATATGTAGAGGGCGAAATTATTAGAGTAGATTCTGAGTTGTTGCATACAGAAACAGTCAAGCCTGCCCTAAAACTATTGAATGGGAAAATGTATAAAGGTGCGCAAGAAGAGTTCCTTTCGGCCTATAAACACTATCAAAGTGGGAAGAACAAAGAAGCCTTAACAGACTGCCTAAAATCATTTGAAAGTACTATGATGGCTATTTGTGATAAACAAGAATGGACTTATCCTAAAGAAGCTGCGGCAAATAAGTTGATCCAAATTTGTTTTGACAATGAACTTGTTCCTTCTTTCTGGCAAAGTCAGCTAACATCCTTGCAGAGCTTGTTAACAAGCAGTATTCCTACAGGTCGAAATAAACTTGGTGGGCATGGTCAGGGAAGTAAAAGTGTAGAAGTGCCTGATTATTTAGTAGCCTATATGCTTCATATGACTGCTTCGACATTGGTTTTTCTCATAGAGGCGGAGAAAAATATAAAAAAATAGAGAGGTGGGCATTACCCACCATTTATTACTTCCGACCTTTACGAGTCTGACTCAAAGCACTACCGGCCAGAGACTTGCAAATCTTGCTCGAAGATTTGCTCCGAAGTGCTTTTGAAGCCTTGGAAGCCACCTTCTTAGAGGTCTGTTTTTTGTTTGCCATCTTCTCTCTCCTTTTACAAAAATTTGCTTTTTTCGTTTAACGTCTGAATTTGGAAGCAGATAACCCTAAAGCGACTTTGGTTTACAAAATATACAAATATTTATAAAATTGTAAACCATCTAAACTTTATTGAAGTTGAAAAAGTTTACAATTTGTTAATAAAAAGAATGAAATGTAAACTGCAAAGGAGAACCAGATGATAGGAGAACGTTTGATGCGTGCCCGTAAGACAGCCGGCTTGTCGCTTCGTGCACTTGCTGAAAGTGTCGGTGTCAGTCAAACCACTATCAACAAATATGAGAAGGGTACACTTGTTCCCGACTCTACTATGCTCATCAAACTTGCCAAAGCTATGGGTGTACGGGTTGGGTACTTTTTCCGTCGAGATACACTTACCCTGCAAAAACCGGAATATCGTAAAAAGAGCACGCTGTCGAAAAAAGCCCTGCAACAGATAGAAGGAAAAATACTCGACATGATCGAACGTCGGTTGGAACTGGAGTCGCTTTTTCCCAAACCTCCGGTACAGCCGTTCAGTCTTCCGGACACTCTGCCTGAGAAGATAGAGACGATGGATGAGGTGGAAGAGGCGGCTACAGCGCTTCGCAATGCCTGGGACCTTGGGCTTAATCCTGTGCCTGACCTGATAGATGTGCTGGAGGGGCACGGCATTCGTATTTTTCAGATAGAAGAGAGTGCAGAGAGCAAATTTGACGGGCTGGCTGCTGAGGTAAATGGTAACCACATTGTTGTTATCTCCAAAGCATGGAGTGGTGACCGTCAGCGTTTTACCCTCGGACATGAACTGGGACATCGGGTATTAGCGGGGCGACTCTCTAAAAAACTTGATGAAGAACGTGCAAGTGATCGGTTTGCAGGAGCTTTTTTATTGCCGGGCAGTACACTCAAGGCAGAACTTGGATCCCATCGCAGCCGTTTTGAGCTTCGGGAACTGCTACTGCTCAAGCAGGAATTCGGTATCAGTATGTCTGGCATACTTTATCGGGCAAAAGATCTTGGTATTATCCGTGAGAGTTACCATAAGCAGTTAATGATCCTCTTCTCGAAACGGGGATGGCGTAAAAACGAACCGGAACCTTATCCGGCAGAGGAGTCGCACCACTTTCAACAGTTAGTATTTCATGCTCTGGCGGAAGGCTATATCAGTGAATCGAAGGCTGCCGAACTGATGGATATGTCTCAGGCAGCATTTTATGAGATGCGCAGGTTGCAAGATGCCGATGCAGTTGTACATCAGTGATGCCAATATTTTCATAGACCTTGATGTCTGTGATCTATTGTCAAAAATGTTTGACCTTCCCTATACCTTTGCCGTGCCGGATGTTTTGTATATGGAAGAGCTGGAGGAGCAGCATGGTGATTTGCCCGGCTATGGACTTCAGATCAGAAAACTTTCGACAGAGAGCATCACATTTGCGATTGAGTTAGCCGAACGATACAGCGGCCCGAGTTTCAATGATCTGTTTGCGTTTATTTTGGCAAAACAGGAAGCATGCCCACTGATTACAGGAGATTTACAGCTTAGAAAACTTGCCGAAGAAGAGGGTATAGAACTTAGAGGAACGATCTGGATTGTGGAGCAGATGATCGAAGCAGGAATAGTTAACTGTGATGAAGCACAGACTGCATTTGATATAATGAAAAGGCAGGATAGACGATTACCATGGGATAAAGCCGGGGAAATGATTGGAAAAATGAGATGAATAAGCATGATAAACAGCACAGACAGATCGATCCAAAACTGAAAGCGGAAGTCAGAAAGGCCATACAAGAAATGGAAC